>Ga0210394_10000219_pt1 | contig 134815 bp, 112 predicted proteins | sample IncBWC12MmetaG_FD_160121 | JGI IMG/M metagenome (GOLD analysis project Ga0210394, IMG submission 160121) | Forest soil microbial communities from Barre Woods Harvard Forest LTER site, Petersham, Massachusetts, United States - Inc-BW-C-12-M | ecosystem: Environmental > Terrestrial > Soil >...
GCGAAGTCTGCGACCAAACGTGTGCTTCAGATCATGGACTCGAACGCGCCTGAACCCTTGCGGTGCCGGCTCGCCGTGCCGGGCCTGCCACGCATCCGCTGCCCGCTCTCGTGCAGCCTTCCACGCGGTGTTATTGATCTTCGTCACGGGTCGCGGATCGCCGTCCTTAGTACGTGCGTGCACGAACACGTGCACCGCATGCAGTCCGCGCATGCGCTCGATCACGGACTTCGCCACCCGATTGAGCACGACGAGTCGTTCCTCGCCGTTCTTCACGCGCTCGCCCGGAATGATAAAGACCGATGTCTCAAGCTCGGGCACTTTCACTTCCCAGTCCCACTTCAGTCTGCACACTTCCTGCTCGCGCAGTCCCGTGTTCACCTTGAACAGCGCCATGCGTGCCAGATGATCCGGCAGCTCCTGAAACAGCAGTGCCTGCTCCTCGTCCGTGAGCGGATAGGGAGACCGGGCATCCGTGACCGCAAACAGCTTGATCTTCGGCGCTGTCGCCAGCCACGTCATGCCCTGCTCGTCCATCCACTCTGAGGCCGCAAGATTCAGGACCCTGCGCACGACGCCGAACGCCGCATTCACGGTCTTGGTCTTCACACCATCCTGTCGCCGCTTCGCGATGAACGTCTGCAGGCTTCCCATATGCACCTGCTTCAGCTCCAGCGATCCAATGAACGGATCGAGCTGGTTGAGGTGCATCGCATCGTCCTTGATGCGCTTTTTGTGGTTGTAGTCCTGCAGGTACTTGGTCGCGGCCGCCCGGAACGTGCGCGCATCCCGCAGACCGTAGAGCTTCGCCTCGCGCAGCTCGGTCAGCCGCTTGGCCAGATACTCCTCGGCCTGCCGGACATCGCCTGTTCCAGTGCTCTCGCAAAGGCGCACTCCTCGGACACACTTGTCGACGTGCCAGACCCCTCCACGCTTGGTGAGGCCTGACGTTCTCTGATTTCCCATGCTGGCTTTCTCCTCTCGGAATGAGCCACCGGGATACCGTTGCGGCTCTTATATTCCTCGGCGGCAGCTTCCATTTCAAGGCGATCGAACGCACGGCCCTGGGTGCCGATCCGGATCTCAGTCAGGTTCGGGCGGACCTCGCGATTGAAGCGATTCTTGTCCATGCCGAAGAAGCGCGGCGCGTCGCGCAAACGGATAAACCGCGGCGCCGCAGGCACATAGACTTCAATAGCCATCGACGACCTGTCCGCACTCTGCGGTTCCGGTCGTTTAGGGACGAGCTGTCACGTGATGTAGATTATCTGCGGCTGGCGCAAGTGAAACAGCCTGAGTTTCTCGGCATTTTCAGCGAAATGCCAGCGCTAGAATTCACAAACCCACGATTCTGAGTGCGATTGACATTTCCAACAGACTGAGCCGTAGCGACAAGTTATGGAATCGATGGAACTGCAGTGGCCGCTAGCGTTCGCTCATGGCGTCTGTTTCCGCAGCAAAACGGGCACACTGTGGTGGACCCCTGTAACCACTCAGTGTCTACCGACGAGATCCTCGTAGGTTAAAATCGGCGGCGTGATCTGCTCTGTTCCTACGGTGCCTCAGAGCGCACGACTCAAATGAGTGGTAGGTTGAGCCGTTAAGGAGCAGTAGGCACCGCCACGAGCTCGACTGAGAGCGTCCCACCTTTCAGCTCCTCACCATCGCATAGGGCGCGGGCCTTCAGAAGGCATGGAGATACAAACTGGAGAGGGAAAAGCTGTATAACCCCAGAGACGATGATTCTCTTGTCCTCGGGAATGTCGCTGGAGTTAGCGCTCATATCGGCTTGGACCTGGCCGAGTTGCAAATCGTCCATGAAAAGGGTGAATTGCAAAGATTGGGGAGGCGGCGCCGGCCCGCTGCAATAGAGGGACATCAGCACAGAGAACTTTGGGACGGTGACGGGAAACTGCGGAACCTGCAAGATTCCGTTATAGATACCCATTAGAGAGAGCTTGTTGCCTTCCTCTCGACGAATGTCGTCGCAGAAGACTGCCGTCAAGTAACGATGAGACGTCACGATCCAGTATCACCGTAGCCGAGAGCAACGTTAATGTCAGCCAACGTTACTCTCAGTGCCCCTGCCAACGCATTTGCGGTTTTCAACAGGACGTTATCTCGCCCAGATTCTATACGGGCGATATGAGGCTGACTCGTTCCGATTGCGTCGGCAAGTTGCTTTTGCGATAGCCCGCAACGCAACCGAAGATGCGCGAGGGAGCGAGGTTCTAATCGGTTCGCTAGCCGCATTCGTGCGGCTTGAAGTCTCGGTGGAAATGCTGGATCTGACCGTTCTCGCTCTTCTACGGCCGCATCAATGTCAACGAATCCATCGGGAACCGGAATGTCTTCGGCCCGAAATCCGTCGAGCCAAACAATATTCGCGGGCCGACTTGTCGGCGAACGAGCGAGTTTCCCAAGATTAACGGTAGTCTGGTACACCAATCCGGTCGTAGCTCGCGAGAACTCGCAGGGTGCGTGGATCAGACTCGTCATAATTGAAGTCTCGGTGAAAGACGCCTAGGACGTAGTAGCGACTGAAGCGGGGGTCCAGACAATAAACGACCCGGTACTGTTCGCCGAGTTCCTCCAGCTCCCAGATCTTGAGCCTCCACAGATTCCGGCCTTGTGCATGCTGGGTGCCCCATACGCTTACGTGGTAAGCCTCAGTTTTGTAAGCCCCATAATCGTGAGATGTGAGGGAGTCCAGAAGCGACTGATTTGCCTTAACCTCTTCAAGGAGCGCCCATATCGTATCTGAGGCCTCTGGATGGACAGAGGCAATCTCGTCCAAGTCCTGAATCGCCACCCTGGCGATGAGGATACTATAAACGATACCTTGCGAGGTATAACTGGGCAAAGGGCACCGATCACGAAAGCTGCTTGCGGCTATCGTAGGTCATTGCAAAGCCGCTTGCCCCCAGTTGTTGTAAAATAGCAACGACCAGGTGCGCCGGCAAGGCGGGTGCGTTGACCACTCCGCCCGTGGGCAGCGATATCGGATGCGTCGCGTTCCCGGTTGTTTGGGACGCGACCGATTCAAACTCCAAAAATCTTGTCGATTTTGGCTACGTAGTCGACCGCCATCGCAAGGCGGTCGCTTAGGCCATTGGATAGTGCCCAGAGGTGGTGCACCCGTGCCCCTTCTCGTTGAACAGCCCTGACGAGAGGAATGTAATCAGCGTCACCGGCAACGAGTACCACTACGTCGAAGTACTTACGATGCGCATGGCTAAGCATTTCCGTGGCGAGACTAATATCAACCTGCTTCGATCCGCGATTCTTGTCGCGCTTGAATACGCGCGGTGCCTCAATTCCCAAATCCGTCGTGTCAGTAGCCTCGACGATTCAACTCCAATGGCCATATCATCCGCGGCTGTGCACGGTGTTCATTTTTGAGGGCTCATGGTGACAGAGCGACGACCGCCGTTTATTTCGTCGGAAGATCGCGAACGCGCTCGCGCAGCCGCCAAAGCTCAGAAGCTCACCTACGGTCTTGCTCTAGCACCAGCCATCTCGCTGCTATTGAGTTGCTTTGCGATTCTGATATCCGTCACTACTGCCTATGAAACCAGTGTGGCGCAGCGGGCAGAACTGCTGCGACTGCTCGATGCGGAAATGCGTGATGCCATACCCGACGCGCTAAAAGCACAGATTTCACGACACGAACCATTTAATCTTAATCCGTATGCTGATATTCAACGTAGGCTGAAGGCCCCGCTCTCTGCTCTGCGTATCTGGCAACCTGAAGTGGAGGCGATGCGCGAAGATGTAGCGTGGCGACATGCAATTGATAAGGAAACGTTGGAAGACGACAAAGCACGCGCCCAACTCGACAAGGACATTAAGGATGCGGCCGAGCGAGAAAAGGCGGAGCAAAGCCGACTAACTGCGCCGACTACAAATGCCTTGTTGCACGGGCAGCAATCAAAGGTCAACGTTCACGCCCATGACTCGAAGTGACGGCCAATGGTGGCATCGCCGCCCAAGTGCAGCAGATCTTCAGGAAGGCCACGCGCCGCGATCGCTCGCCCCGCATGGTTCGGTTTCTCTTAACGGTGACGTTGCTGGAGGATCGCGGCGGTCTGCCACAAGGGACGGGCGAGCCGCCGCGACCCGTGTGGGCACAGGTGCGCGAAATAGCCGTGCCACTCGAACGCCTGGGCGAGATGATCGAATGGAATCGTCCCCTCGCTGATGCTGTGCTAGCTGGGCAAATACAAGCTCACAGAGCGATCATGATGATGTTGCGCCAGCGCGGATATTACAGAGGCAAGTTTGAAGCACTCCGGTACCAAGGGGACCAATGGGTTCGGCGGCGAATTGACCGCACTGTGGATGCGAGGCGTTAGGCTCGACCTGCTTCGGTCATCGCTGGCTTAAAGTAGGTCTTGCCATTTCCCTGCTCAGGCTTTGCCCTGAGTCAGATCCAAGCCATGTCTATATAGATATGGAACTCTATACATGTCGCCGTTAGCCGGTGACTTCCTCGTCAAGAAGCCAATGGCTACCAGATCCTCAGCTGCTGTTTGCCATTCCGCATCCAACAGAGCGGACAGAGCGCTTTCGCCGTATTCCGTTTTCCCACCGACAAACTTTTCCATGTGAACCCACAAGTGCGGGAATTCGGCCTGAAGATATGTTCGGCGCTTGTGAATCGAAAGCTCTTCCAGACCATATTGAATGGCGGCAGATCCGATAATTCCGTCGGTTGAGCCCTCGAGGTCACCAGAGCAGATATCCTCCTGTCGCTGTTTTGCTCTTATCAAGAGGTCCAACACATCACGCGGCGTAACAACACCGCGGCCGTCGGCGCACCGATCATATATCCACTTCAGTGTACGGCTCTGCCTTGTCCCCCTATAGACAGTCTTTGGGAACATTCTCTGCAGACTGGCAGCGCGGTAGGTTGCGCTGGAATAAACCCTGGCCGGATTTATAGTCAGGTACTCAGCAATCTTGGCGCTAGAAAAAACCCGTTTGGCTAACATTGCGAGGATTTGTTCCTCTGTCCAACGTAGCGTATCCGCCTGTCTCGCAGTCAGGTGAGTCAAGGCCGTAAAACCTTCACTGGTATTAACGACGTGATCAAGCATATCGTCGCGGAGAAACACCTTGACTCGAATTGAACTTGAGGAAAAGAATTTCATTGCCCGCAATAAGCCCCGCAATGCTCGCCTTTCTGTTTCTGATCGGCGTGGAAAAACTTCGTCTAGTCTGTCCACCATTAACCATAGCGAGAGCCTGCTCGACGCCAAAACTCGATCAAGACTCTCTCTGATCTCGCTGACGTAATTTGGGAGCTGTTTCGACGTCTCGTCGGACGTTGTTTTTTCCGCGGCGTCTTTTGGATTACCGAATAGATCTAACTCGATCTCCCCAGCACCGTGCGGCAGTTTGTGTGTAAGTTTTGGTCGCCAACGCGCCAAGGCGCGAAGCGCCCACCCCAGAATATCCTTGAGCGACTTTTCAGCTTGAATATTTGGAATTCCCGCCTTATTGCAAGCAGCTGTAAACGCATTGATATCGGAGTGAGCACGTTCCAGTCTTCTCTTGTATTGGGGGGCCTTTATGAATTGTTCATGTGCAAGCGACACAAGGTAAATGCACCAGAAGTCCACGAAGTCGTCTTCGGACAGCTGTGCAAATTGTTCGGCAAATGCCTGAAATACTGGGTCGCCTGGCGCCTGGACTCCGTGAGCAACGACGACTTTTCGCTGACTTAGCAGGATGCCCGGCAGAAACTCGACAAACATCCGAAATAGCGCGCTTTTTCCGGAACCTTTCGTTCCCGGGATTAAGTCCACACGATCATTGAAGAGATCGGAGAAAGCGGAAGTCTCTATCCTTGCGGTTTCCAGCAGCCCGTCGAACTCTGCGACAGAGGAGCCTAAATTCAGGTCCTTTAGCAGGGCTGCCACTTCTTTATTCTCAAATGCCATGATTTGCCCTCTGGCCCTCCGGTAGCCCCGGCACGGATGACATTCTACCCCGTTACCACCTCGCGCTATTGCGGATTGCCTCAATAAGTTGACTCAGTGAACTCCAGCACCTCTAGAGCGCTGCCCTCTCGGCGCACAACAACCCGCCCATCACATTCAATCGTGCTGGTACGGTCGGCTGAGAACTAGAGGCGAGTCGGTATGCCCGTCGTTCCAACGCTTATCGAGCCGCGCTCACCGGGAAAGCGTGCCGGCCGGCTTAACACCCAAGCTGGCGCTCGGATCTTCACGGGAAACTTCCTGCGCCTTACTCGCATCGCCTGCGTGCGGCAGCTCACGGCCCGTGACCGGCACTGGGCTGTCGGCGGCTGCGGTGCCAGACCGGTTGTCCAACCCCATCGCTGAGTTGTCGCGATAACCCGGTTGCTCAGGGAAGGATGTCTCGCTCGACTTCTTTCCGCGTTGCGCCTCGCTTGCAAAATGTCAGCCCCACGGGCGAGGTGAAACTCCCGGGTACGATTAGTGCCGCGCATGAGTGCATAGATCGGAGCTGCAACGGCCGCGACGGCCAGTCCCACTTCGTCGTCATCGGGCACTGCTCAGGCGTCGTACTCAGCTGCCCCAGTCGCATCCGATCGAATCCGCACCCACTGCACTGGCACGCCGAAACGAAAGGCAACGACGGCGTGGGTGCTTTCGTGTTGCGCAGCTCGCATCATCTCGTCGGACGAACATCCACTCTGAGGTTCAATCGACCAATGCGGTCATTGCTGGCGATCTGGTCACGGACATCAGCAACGCCTAGAACCCCCGTGTAGAAGACGACACCCGGCGAGACACGCTAAAGGCTCTCGTTGCCGAAATAGTGGCGGTTAGGGACCGCAAGACCTTCTGGTCGAAGTATCAGGCTCTTGTGAGCTCAGCGGCAGATCACATGACTGTACTCGGTCCGTTTCTGCCCGGTCTAACCGCACTAATTGGTAATCTTCCCAACTGCCGAAAGAAAGCGCATGAGGCGCGGCGGTCGGTCGCCTGCGCCGATCATTTCGGGTAGTCGTCTTTAGCGAATTCACGCCGCCGATTCGGTCACACGCTATTGGACAAAGAGGGAGCAATCCTCTGTCACGTATTTTCAGATCGCTGCCTTGCTTCCTAGTGCACTGGTGCCATTGACTGCGGGTGCTGATCACTCACCCGAAATTACGGGCTAACTGCCCGCCAGCTCGCCGGGTCGCTTCGAGCGGCGGCGGCCCCACCGGGGGCCATTCGAGGCACTGATCGAATCGGCGATCGGGCGGCTTTGAACGACACCATTTTTGGGAACCCGATGCCCTTCAGTTTGTCCTCCCCACGTCAAAATGAAACCCGTCTTGCACTCCTCAGTGAATTCCGATCCTCAGTGTCACCGCGTCGGCGGCACCTGATCTAGAATTCGAGCTTTGCGACCCACCTGCAGGAGTGCGTTCGCAATGTGCTCTTTCTCGGTCATTGGGGAGGGCATTTGTTCGACAAAACGTCGCACTTCGGCGGCGAGGTCGGACCGTCCTTGGGTCTGAAGGCTATTCGTGGTCGCTCGCCAGCCGCGCTCGACCGCTCGCCGAGTCTCAGTCAGTGTCGACTTGCCAGGCTCTACGTGGACACGGCCTGTCAGCAGTTCATTCGCTACCGCTTCCGCGCGCGCACGGACCTGCGAGGACTCGCCTCGAAGCATTGCACGATAAACGCCATCCGCCTTGGGAATTCGGGTCTCGCCACGGAGCACGCGCACCGTGGCGTTAGCGGCGATGCCCTGTTGGCGAAGGTAACGGGCAAACTCATGTCGCCACGCGCGGAGCGTCGCCTTCTTGATGTTCAGACGCACACCTTGCTCGCTGATGGCCTTCACGACTAGGTGTACGTGGGGATGAGGCTCGTCCGTGTGCAGCACCAGCGCGTAGCGGTGTTTTAGCGAAAACTCTTCGCGGGCGAAGTTGCGCACCGCCTCCAGTACTCCCTTGGCCGGCGTGCCGGGTGGCATCGATAGCATGATCTTGTGCACGAGCTTGGCGGACCCCTGCCTGGTCGAGGCGAGCCCGACGCCCCGTCGATCCCTTTCCAAGTCAAGATCCCAGTCCTCCACGAGTTGCTCTCCGACATTCCGCCCCTGCTGTCGCTCGCCGTCGTCGGTTTCAAGTTCCAATTCCCCTTTGCGGCCGATGTAATCGAGGTGCTTGCGAACCGCCTCGGCGCTCTGGGCGCCCCTAGGCAATACCTTCACCATGACCTCCGGAGTGCGCCGGACCGTCCTGGCGACCTGCTCGACCTCGGCAGGAGACAGGCGATCCCGCCTGCCCGGACCCTGCCGCGCATAGCTGAACAGGTCGAACAACGGCTCCCTAGTCGACATGGCCACGCTCCCACGACCTCAGATTGGCAGCTATTAGCTCTTTGACGTGGTCGCGTAGGGCTTCGCAGATGCGGAGCATGGCTCGCAGCTCCTCCCGTCCAGGACCTGCCACGCGATCACTCTGGTTGGCAGCCCGCGCAATCTGGTTGAGGTTCCGGCCCATGCTTCCAAGCTCGGAAACCGAACGCTTGAGCGCCTGCAGCTCCTCCTTGGGCAACGGCGCCAAAGACCGGAGGTGCGCACGCGTCAGGACGGAGAGGTAGGTCGCGGGCGCCATCCCTCGAGCCGCAGCACGGGCCCGGAGCAGTCTCTCGTCATCGGGACGCAGCCGCACAGTCAGGCGGGCTGAGCGGGTGACTTCGGTCTCGGGAATGGCACTCGCATCGCGTATGGCCGGATCGGTCGACCGCAACATGAGATCGACCATGCGCTTGAGCAACGCTGAATCCGACAGCCCCTGGTGGCGCGCGACCGCCGAGAAACGCTCCTTCGTTTCGCGGGTAACCCAAGTCTTGAGTTGTGTGCCGTCGCTCATCGTGAGCAACGTTGTACCAAAGAGCAGCCGCCAGGCTTTCCTGCATTCCACTCAAAATGCAGCGAAACGCACCGGTCCTAAAAGAGACGATCACTCACTGGCGGGGAAACCGAAGGCCTTGATTTGAAGATCGGCTTCTGGATGCAAACGAAAGGCGAACCAATGCCCTAAGTATCAACCGGACCGAAAATCGACCGGCAGGTCACTGCCACCTCAGCAGTCTTGTCGAAAGACTGTGGTTACCTGATCGCTTACGCGGTTCGCAGCCGTTGGCTTGGGCAGCGGGCGTTCGAACGGCACCATATTTTTAAGCTTACGCCGCCGCACCGCCAGACCCGCTTCTCGATACAGGCGATAGGCAAGCTTGCAGTTTACTTGCCCAACCTTCCGGCGCAGCAAGACGTAGATGCGCCGGTAGCCACGCTACGGACTGCTACCGGCCGTGCCCGCGGCTTCGCTGAACACGTACGTGTGCTGACCGTCGCGGGTGGTTAGAGTCCGCTTGCCAGCAGTGCTGCCGACCACGAAGTTCAGCCCGATGATCGCAGGATCGCTCGTAATAAAAGAGGTTGTGCCATCATCATTGTGGCGTGACGCGACCGTGCTGCTCCACGCGGCCGTTCGGAAACGAGTGGTGGTGCCCTGTCTTTCCACGACGATCCTACCCAGGTCAGGACTCACATAGACATGGGCGATCTTCCCGACATCAGCCAGCGCAGCGGGTATCTTCAGACGGCGGCGGAATTCAGCTCGCTCGGCTTCCATCTGTTTGGGGATTGTCGCGATGTCAGCGGCGGCCTCCTCGCGACCGTCGTAAAGCACCTCTAACAATCGTCGCATAAACGGTCGGAGAATTGCGGCGCCACTGTCGGCGTTAGTGAGGATTACCGCGCCCACTTCGGCTGATGGGATTAGAAAGAAGTCACTGTGGAATCCAGGTAAGCCGCCTCCGTGATGAATGACGGACACACCCCAGGTGGCATCTTCCACGAGCCCCATGCCATACCACTGATTCTCTCCGACGGATACGCCACGGCGTCGCCGCTCGAGCAGGTTGGCGGCAGAGACTAACCTGCGCCCGTTCGGTAGAATGCCTTCTGTGAGTTCGTCGCGCACGTACAGAATCATGTCATGAGGTGACGACCAAGCACCGCCTGCGGGGCGAATAGGCAAAATCGCGCGGTCGATGTCTAGGCTGATTACTCCTACTTTGCCGTCGACGTCCTTGGAATGGGGGCTGGCGTGATCGGCGGCGAGCGCCCAGGGCATGGACAACGTGGTATCCGCCATACCGAGCGGGCCAAACACTTTCTCCGGCATCGCGGCATCATAAGCAGCGCCCAACTCGCGCTCGGGATGCACAATGTGACCGCCGATATAGCCCGCGGCTGACGCCATGAGGTTGTTGTACTGAAAGACCTCGCCGAAACCGCTGGTCGGGTCGGTTTTGGCGAGCAGGGTGAACGTATCGGACGCTGGTGTCTTCGCGGTGGCGGTAAACAGCCATTCGAAGTCCTTGCGCGGTAGTCCGGTACACGCGCAGACCAAATGGCGCACAAGGGCCTTGTGCGTCGTCTCAGCGCTGCCGAGCCGAAAGGCCGCGTAGGCTTCGATAACCGGCTCGTCCCAGCGCAATTTGCCCTCATCTACAAGCTCAGCAAGTAGTAGCGTCGACATACCCTTAGTGTTTGAGGCGATCATGAATCGCGTGTGCGCATCGACGGGCTCGGTTTTGCCCACCTCTCGGACACCCACACCGCCTTCATAAACGACCTGCCCGTGATCGATGAGCGCCAGGCCGACACCCGGAACTTCAAGCGCGGCCGCTGATTGACGCACGAAGTCTACCAATGCCATGACCCTGGCCGGATCTAGTGGGTGTGCAGCCTTGTCAGCGAAACTTTCGCGCTCGTATCCGCCAGGACGCAGACTTTCTGTGATGAGAACTACAGCAGCCCCACGCTTTTCGAGCGTGCTCACGCTGCCATCTATGATCGCGATGGTCCACACACTACCCTTGCGGCGCGCGATGCTTACGACCGCCAGATGCTCGTTGGGCGAAGTTTCGTAGTCGATGACCGCCTGCTCGTCCCAACCATTGCGCGGTACTTCGGCGGTCAGTAGCTTGAATGGATGTGACGCTCCAACGTGGTAAAGCTCCCAGGCCGACGCTGCAGCACTTTTGGCATCAGCGGCCTGCGCTACGTCGACAATCGCCAAATGCAAATCGGTCTCTGGCGGATCAAGAATCACCACCGGACTCAGGGTATGCTGAGCCCAGCCTTCGGGCACGGCGAAAGTGGCGCCCGCCGGTGTCCTACTGAAGTTATCGGGAGCTGCCGACAGTGTGCTTGCGGCTGTCGCCGCCATTAGGAACACACAGACGACGATTAAGCGTTCCATCGCGCCACTTTTTCCTTTTCGCGCCAGTGTCTCAATTCTACGCGTCGAATCTTTCCGACAATCGGTTTTAGCAACTCAGCGCCCTCAAACGGCCGAATGCGCTTCAAGGCTGACTCCGATGACGAGGGTCTTCGCCCCGCCCGCCGCTGCCTCCCGCGGCGAAAGATTGGGGAGGACCACATCTACAGCTCGATAATTGAAACGAAGCCGCCCGAGACACGCATCGGTCGTCCAGTCCCTCAGGTCGCAAGCCGTCTTAGCGTTGATGGGATTTTCCGTATCACCAATCAGAAGGAGATACGGCTTCCGAATCTCATGCACTCCGATCATGGCGACTCGTGCTCCACCCCACGAATGAGAGCTCATTTTCCGCGCGTGTGCCGCGCTCAACAAACTATTTCTGCTCATGGAAGCATTAGCGCAAACACCCTATGCTCGTCGCCCGCGTAATTGGTTTGTTGCCGTCCTGCGTCAGGCGATGCTCACAGGCCACTGCCTCCAACACGCGAAAATGTCAGACCCCAGTTCGTGTCGCCCGTAACTCTAAAAGCGCTCGCCGCATCGTCGAACGACAGAACCATAACGCCCGCGTTCTTGCTCGCTCTCCAGACGCGCTCCCCTAAACACTCCAGAGGATATACAGACGTTCCGAATCGCCCCCGTGTCTTCATGAGCATGTCGTGTCCCCCAGGTTCGATGATCACATCGGTTCCAGTGCTCTCCGACCGATACACTCCCGCAATGGCCTGCGGTTCTGTCGGGCTTGCAGTCCCTACCGGAATGAGCTCCTCGTCCTCACCAAAGCTTCTGAACAGGACTGCATCAGGCTGGGACCAATCGCCCTGGACAAAAAACGACATGTTGTTAGGCGAAATAAGCCCGCCAACCGGTCGGAGACCGCCATTTTCACCAGGTCTGGCTCGCGACTCCTCGCCGTTCCACTGGATGAATTGCGCGTTGTCCTTTTTAAAGAGCTTTAGAACGCGCCCTGAGATTCGAGCTTTGAACGTGCCTGTCGCAATTTCCTCACGCACCCCCTCGTCAATTGGATCGAGTCCAACGAGGCACGCGTCTAATACTTTCTCTCCGAGTTCCATCGAGCTGACGTCTTGCCGGTTCGCAAGGATGACCACGTCCAATCCCACGGCGGGCACCTTGATAAATTGAGAATTCCCGCCAAGCCCACCCCCCGCGTGCCACACCGCTTCTATCCCGCGGTACCGCGCCAATGAGAGCCCCAAACCATATCCTGTCGATGTCCCGTTAGCGAGCCGTTGTGGGGTCTTCATCAACTCCCAGGTCTTCGAAGTTCCGACCATCGGTGCATCCATATGCGCAAGCCACCGCAGCATATCGTCCACTGTCGAGACAATCCCCCCCTCTCCCGTCAACTCCCCTCCAAGGTACGATTTCACGTACTCACCGTTCTCCTTCGTCATATGCATAATCGCGCTATTCGAAACGAAGTCGGTGTCTACCAGACGCAGCAATGTGTCGTACATTCCGACGGGCTCGAATATTCGATGTTGAAGCGCGTCCTTCAGAGGACAATCTGCGATTCTCTCAATCGCAGCGCTCAACATCATGTAGCCACCATTGTTGTATGCCCGGCGCGCGCCTGCCGGGAAATTGATATCATCGATATCTTCGTATAGCTTTAGAACCTCCGCACTACTTACATTCTGTTCATATCCGCTAAACAGCCACCGAATACCCAGCGCGTCACGGAGACCGCTTGTATGAGTCATCAGTTGTCGAACCGTGGCTTTACGCGTGACTGGATGAATAGTCGCCAAGTACTGGCCAATGCAGTCGTCGATGTCTGCCTTGCCGTCTTCGCACAATAGGAGGTACAGCAAGCAGGTAAAGTGCTTTGTAATCGAAAAGATCCTCATTCGCATCGACGGCGAAAGAACAACTGGCAATTCCATTGTTGCCAGCCCAAAGCCTTTCCGGTAGACGGCGCGACCTTTGACACCTACACCGACGGCTATGCCGGGAACATTGCACTGGTTTAGCTGAGCAAAGAGCGCATCCAATTGCTTGTCGTCGATCCTCAGTCTCACTGCCCCGCCAGTCATCACGTTCCCCTCTTCTTAGTTTAGCCAGGCCTAACTAGCGGTTGAGATTACCGTGCCGCCTCAAGAAGCTCCCATGAAACATCGGGATTATCCTGACTTCAGGATAAGCAAGCATTCTTTTAGTCTGCCTCCTTAGTCTCCACCCACATCTCCAACCGCGAGGGGTGCGTTGCACTCGTATGGATTCGGTGCGTCGCCATTTGATAGTCCGCGGGCTTGACGTCCATAATGCTCGGTACGAAGCGCTGCGGATTGCGGTCGTATAATGGAAACCAGGTGCTCTGCACCTGCACCATCAGGTGATGACCCGGACGGATCGTATGGTTCACCTGAGGCAATCGAATTGTAAATTCTAATACCTCGTTAGACGCAATGGGTTCCGGTCGCTCGAATTGCCGTCGATAGCGACCACGTAGTATGTCGCCTGAGATCATCAGTTGATAGCCACTCATCTCAGGGTCTGCAGGATCCAGATCCGGGAAAACGTCAATGAGCTTCACTACCCAATCTGCATCAGTACCGGTCGTCTCGGCGAAGAGCTTCGCAATGATATTACCGCGCACCGTGATCGGAACCGTGATTGGATTACTAATGTAAGTCAGTACATCCGGCCGCCCATCGACAAAGCGCTGGTCGGCAGTCATCCATACTCTCCAAGCCTCGTCGTTCAACTCGTCGCTGAAGATTCTGCGTATCGGTCGAGGTTGATACGGAACAGGTTTAGCCGGATCAGACACGTATGCGTCCGCGGCCCCCGCCGACGCAGTCGGCACGTTCCAAGAAAGTAAACCTTGCGGCGCCAAATAAACGCATCGATGGTGCGCGCACTGCGACTGCGGCCAGCAGTGCAGGCGTTCCCACCTCCGTAAGCCAGTATTAAATACCGTGACCGGCGCCAGCTTGTGCGCCGGTCCATCCTTCAGATAATGAGCAAGAAACGGTGCCAAATCGTCCTCGCGCCAGCGTCGACCCGCGTCCTGAGTCCAGGCCATCGGTCCTGTCCGTTCGCCCGCCTCCCAGTTCTGCCCATGACACCATGGACCCGCGGCAAAATAGATAAACGAATTCGCGGTATCCCGTGATTTTAGAGCAGCGTAGGCGGCCGGTGGCCCGTAGAGATCCTCCTGGTCAAAAAACCCATGGACGATAAGCGTCGGAATGAGTCTCGCATCACTCTCGCACAGGAGGCGATCGACAGCGGTACTCTGCCAATAGCGCGAATAGCTTGGATTATCCATCAACACGTTCCAGAATCGATGTCGCCCCTCGTCGAGATAGCGACGACCGATTCCGACCGGTGACGGCGCACCCAACCACCAGGCGTAAGCGTCATATTGGCTAAACGGAAACGGCGTGGGCTTCTTCGGGTCGGATTCCATATGATAGACATATTCGAACGCGTACGGAAACCGGAAAGCGCCATTGTGAAACCAATCATCGCCCATCCATCCGTCAACCAAGGGGCTGACGGGAACTGCGGCCTTCAATGCAGGGTGTGGATCTAACAGTGCCATGAGCGCCGTCCAGCCGTCATAGGAAGTACCATAGATCGCAGCTCGGCCGTTGTTTTGCGGTACGTTACGAATCAACCATTCCACCGTGTCCCAGGCGTCAGTAGTCTCATCGGTCCCCGAAGCATTGAACGGACCGCGCGGCGGCCGATTGAGCTCGAAAACTCCTCCCGATCCGTGGCGACCGCGCACATCTTGGAAAACGAAAATGTAGCCCTGGAGCTCTGCCAACCTAGCCCCGATCACCGAATGCAACCGCGTCCGCTGTTTCACTCGAAGATGTCTGTCAGCATCGTACGGCGTCCGCAAAAGTAGCATCGGCAGGGGGTCCTCTACCTTCGGTCGGACAATCAGCGTATGCAACTCCACGCCGTCTCGCATGGGAATCATAACCTCGAGCAAATCGAAGTCGTCATCCGGATTCGCTTCTCGTATCACTGACACTTTAGGTCCTCAACCAGACAATTGCGGACAAAGACGATATACGGTCGCGGACTGAACGCCTGCCTGAAAGCAATTCAGTATTACGGCACATGGCGCACAACTTTCAGTTACTGAAGTAGGCGCAGCGCTCTTACTCGCGACAAAGGTTGCGTCATCGTCAACTCAATACGCCTTCGGACAAAACACTAAGACTGTGAACTCCCCCGGCCGGAACGTATCAGCGGAACTCGTGGCACAAACAGGCACGACGAACCAGTGCCCTGCGCCGCTTCCCATCGCGCGCCGCGTACCACGTCGGGTTTTGTCTCTTCTGGGCGCCTCTACCGCGGCCACACTTCCTTTGCGACTCGTAGCAAGTTTCTTCCAAGAATTCCTTCGATTTCACTATTGCTAAATCCTTCTCGGAGCAGGCACTCTGTCACCCGAGGCAATTCTTCCGGCTCCGCAATCCGAATCCCCGGGCGGTAGCCATACTCCGGTGGCCAGACATCTGCGCGTGTCGCGAGGTTGCGATTAGAGGATTCCATATCAAATATGCTGTCCAAGCCTATGCCGACGTGCGCAGGTCCGACCAGTCGCGCTACATAACTTATGTGCGCTGCGATCGTCTCGGCGCGAGTATCGTTATCGCCGAGAAATATCCCTACGCCATTAATGCCTATGACACCGTTCGTGCCGGCGCACGCCTTAATGAGCTCATCCGGTATGTTGCGCGGATGGTCCCAAACAGCGCGCGGATTCGAGTGAGAGAAGATGCACGGCTTGCTACTCGACCGCATGACATCGAGAGAGGTCCGATATCCCGTATGACTGCAGCATTTGATCATTCCGACGCGGTCCATTTCCTTAGCGACAGCCACTCCGAAGTCGGACAGACCGTAATCAGTTTCATCGTGCACCCCATAACCAACAGCATTTCGACGGTTGTAAACCATGGCCATCCAACGGACGCCAATATCGAACAGCACGGAGATCAGACCGAGATCCTCGCCTATGGCATAGCAGCCCTCTACGTCGAGGAACACCCCGAGGCGGCCGTCATCCAGAGAGCGAAGAATATCTTGAGCGTTTTGTATCATTCGGTAGCGCTCAGGATGCGTCGAGACGAATGATCGGATTCTCCCTGACATCCGAACAAGATCAGCAAGATCCGTGTCGTCGTCAGCCACATTCAAGCTGACGACCGTGACACCCGCTCGAGCATACAGGTCTAATTTCGACAGGAATTCTTCGCATCGCTCATAGGGCGGACACGCGTGATTGTCCCATACGAGTGCTCGGCGATAGACCTCCCGCGCGCGCGAAGCAATCCGATCTGAACCGCCACTCGATGGATTATGGTGTGCCGCTGCCATATGTCGGGCTCCTTCTCAAGTCGTACCTTACGAAGGCCGGAAAATATAGGCTCGACGGCAGCATCATTCCTACGTTTGTACCCACACCTTTCCCCGAAGACCCATATTAATTATGCAAATGCCCACCGCGGCATTGATCATCCCCCTCCGCCACGCCCGTGAGCTCTCGGAGCCTCCTCTTAGCTAGTGAATTGCGGCGATTGAATTCGAGCGACCGCCGATAGCTCTCGATGGCTGCCTCCCGTCCGCCCGATAGCAACAGTCCTCTGGCCAAACCGGCGTATCCAATAGCCGAAGCCGGATGAATACGAATATTGAGCCTAAGCAGGGTAACCGCCTCAGCAATGTGATCGGTATCTATCAGTTCTTCAGCCCACGCCGCGACTGATATCTCAGACAACTTAAATTCCGGGTCACTGCGTTCCATTTCGGAATAGATAGTTTCGGCTTCATTGAATCCTCGACGCCCTATTTCGGCGCGGAACTCCTCAAACGAAGCTGGCACATTAGCAGCTGCGCGATAACTTACTTCCATGAAGTGCCTGGGTACGCCATTCTCCGCAGGAGTTCTTCTAAGGAACCCTTTCGCCGACTCATCCTCTTTCAGCTGGGCATTTAGGAATTGCAGCACGTAGCGTGCCATCCACAGATACGCCGTCGCGCCGTCCTTGCGATCGTAGTCGGCTTTCCGCCCATCTATGAATTCTGGATCATAGAAGTCTTCCCAAAACTCTCCATTGCGTTGGGCCATCGAACTGAATTGCCAATGTGTCATGCCAAGCATCTGCACCAGAACGAGGTCCCCGCATGTCCAGGCGTTTAACACGCTTGGACCATCCATCTGCATGGCAGTAAAGAGGCGTTCTCTCTCTTCGAGAGTCCATTCCGCTTTTGCGATGTATAAGAGGGGAATTCTCATCCGCTGCGGGTGTACAAAGGCCGCCTGCCTTATCAGGCCCGGCCAGTTGCGAAGACTCCCATCGAGAGCAACGAGAGCACCAATGCGGTTATCATTCACTGCCGCAAACAGATTCGATATTCCCCCCCAACTGAACCCGATCACCGCGACCCGAGAGGCATCCACATTCGCGAATGTGCGCGAGCAGCCGATGAGGAACGATATGTCACCTGCTTGCGCCCCTATACCCGCCAAGTCCTGTGTCATATTCCGAGTCCTTGGGCCCATGCAGGGACTAGCGATAACCACATACCCATTGCTCGCGAGAAACTCGCAGAGATCCGCGTTCTCCCACGACACTGACGATAGGCTGGGGGCATAAACGACGAGTGGAAACTTCCCCTTGGCCTCGGCCGCATTACGCACTGCCCACAACGGCATCTCGAGAGCGGGGGCCATGGCGCCGATCCACTCCGTGGCTCTCGCGGGCGTCTTCGTACCCCGAAAATTCGTCTCGCTCTTCCAAAGAGCGATGTAGTCGCCCACAGTCATAGGGGCGCTCGCGCCGGACACAGCCGGATACCACACCAGCATTTGCAACGGTCGAGCGCGGTCGCCCGCGTAGGGCCTTCCGACCTCATCGGTCAACTCTCTAAAGACGCGTGAATAGTCGTATTGCTCGACAACGCATAAACCGACCGAATATGGCCCCGCCGTCTCCGCGAACTGAAAGACACCATCGCTATCGTTTTGTGGCGAAAACCCAGCCGTGTCCATCTTGCCCTCCAATGCAACCGCCAGAGTTGGGATGACGGAAATGCAGCGTGACACGCCATTGGACCGTCGACCCCATCATTGAAAATGCTTTCATTTATTCCCGAGCACGGCGACACTCCGATCTAGATCGTATCCTTGCGGGCACATCTGGCTGCGAGCCGCATCCAGATCGCTATGTACGGTTTTGCTTGCTTGCCACACGTACCATATCTGCCATAAACAGCAGACGTTAAGCACGAACAGCGAATACCGCAGCGATTCCTGTCCGAAGTAACGTTGCAACGCCTGACTCAGAGCGCCGGCAGCCAGCGGCCCTAGTCCCATCCCAATTAGGTTAGAAAGGAAAGAGGTGCCCGCGACGGAGATACCACGCATCCGTGCCGGCACCAGTGTTTGATTGATGCTGAATAAGGGAGCATAGGTCAAATTGATCAGCACAGTCCCAACCGCCATCAATGCGAAAGCGACATAGGCCGTATGTGCTAGGAAGACGAATGACCAGATGATTCCAAAGACCACGTGAAGGCTCGCGACCGCTAACAGCTGAATGCGCTCCTTGCCCGCGGCCCATTGGGAGGCCCATTCTCCTCCAACGTAAATTCCCAGGACGCTAGGAAGCCCGTACACGACAGTAAACCACGTACCCAACGTTCCGGAATTGAAGCCGTAACTGCGAACAAAATACGTCGGCAACCAAGCTCCAATCCCGAAGCTAAAGAAGGAAGTGACCGAGCTGCCGATCAACAGGCGGCGAAAAGTAGCGATGCCCCACAGTGACCGGCAAACTTCCCACACAGTCAGATGAGCCGCCGGAGAGTGGTCGCAGCCGTGGCGCGTGGTTACGGGCTGTATCTCTCCGGGGTCTGCCGGCGTAACCGCGACCAAGTCCCTCGGATAATGCGCTACACCACTTTCTCGGCGCGGCTCTGTGAGCGTGGTACGCACTAGTACCGCCAAAACTAGCCCAGGCAAACCTAGGATGGCAAACATCGTGCGCCAGCCGAAGAATTGATTAAGCCACCCAGCGGCGAAGAAACCGATCACCAGGCTCAACGATCCTCCCATAAGGTAAATCCCGCCCGCGCGCGCCCGCTCGGCTCGGGAGAAGTAATCAGGGATCAAGGAGTTGGCGGCAGGGGCGCAGGCCGCCTCGCCCGCCGCTACACCAGACCGAGCGAGCATTAGCTCCAAGAAATTCGTCGCCCGCCCGCTCAGGGCAACCATCAGACCCCAGACCGCCGCCGCTAGCCATAAGACGGTAATGCGATTTCCGCGATCGATCCACCGTGCGATCGGAATTCCCATGATCGAGTAGAAGAATGCGAAGGCGATGCCCGTCAGCAATCCGAGCTCGGTATCGCTTAAGTGAAGCGCGAGCTTGACGTTCTGCAGCACCAGTCCTAACGCTAGCCGATCGACGTAGGTGAACGCCAAGACGAGCGACAGTACGGCGAGCAGGTATCGCCGGTACACCATGGGTTTCATGGTCTATCAGTCCTCGGCCTGTGGGCTAACCGGGACAACTGGTGAGCCTACTTGGTTTCTAACGTCTCTGTCGCTCGCTGTCCCACGCTCTCGCAGATGCCTCGCCAGAAACGCGACGCGCTTGCGCTGGAAGTATTCGGTATGCTGGCTATCGTAGCCATGACCTTGAGCCGGAAGCGGAACGACCTCGTGCTCCTTGTCCGCTCGGATCAGGCTCTCTGACATCTTGATCACGTCCATCCAGCAGAGAGTATCCGAGGTCCCGCAGGCGATCATGAGTGCGCCTCGCATCTTAGACGCGCGCGCAATGACGTTCGCCGCCCGATAGGCCTCCGGACTGTTCTGGGGCGTCCCAAGATAGCACTCGTACAGTACCGATGAATAAGGATCGTAGCCCGGAGAAGAGGATACGGCGCACTTGTAAACCTCTGGCGCGTCGAAGAGGAGCCGGGTCGAAGCGTATCCGCCCCAGCTATGTCCGGTGACACCCACGCGCTGGTCGTCGATGAAGGGATAACGCTGTGTTAACTGCCTGATCGCTGCCGTATGATCCGCGACCAACGATCCCGCCCAATCCTTGTACACGACGTCGTGGAATGCCTTGCTCCGTTCGGGCGTGCCGCGCCCATCGAGCATTACGCAAATGCAGCCGAGCGTCGCGAGGCGTTGCGCCTCGGGCGCCAGAAGTCCGCCCACGGTAAAACCGTGCTCGACTACGGCCATTTGCGGGCCGCCATAGACGTACTCAATGAGCGGATACTTCCTGTCAAAATCGAAATCATGTGGTTTGTACATTACGCCCCACAGATCCGTGGTGCCGTCCGCAGCTTTGACAGTGAATTCCTCCGCCGGCGTGTAGCCGACCTGTTTAAGTTTCGAGATGTCGGCCTGGGATACCGAGTCGTTGAGACAGCGCCCATCGAGCGTACGCACTTCCATCCGGTGAGGCCGATCCGGCGCCGAATGGGTGTCGAGGAATGCTTTCCCGTTCGGGGCGAGGATGACGCTGTGCTTACCGGGAGCTTGGGTCAGTTGCTGTAGCTTGCCGCCGCTCATCGGCACACGGCAAAAGTGCAGATCATAGGGTCGCGCACCGTCAGAGTGCGCCGTGAAGTAGACATGCCCTCCGATGACCTGCACCACCGCATCGACCGCCCAAGCCCCTGAGGTCAGCTGCGCCACCAGTTTCCCCTCAAGATCGTACTGATAGATATGCTTGAACCCATCCCGCTCGGAGAGCCACAGAATATGTCGCCCGTCGGGTGTCAGCGTAAGCCCAAGTTTTCGGGAAAAATAGATATCGTGATGGATGCGAATGAAGGTCGCGCCCAGCTCCTGAAAGATCGGTCGAACCGCGCCGGTCACAGGATCCGCCATCAGCACATTCACCTGCCGGCAATCGCGGCTCATCTGAAAAATTACCAGTCCCAGGCAGTCCGGCAGCCATGCCGCGTGCACCGGATAGGTATCGCGGGTATCTCCCAGTCGAATCTCCACTGGCGCGCGCCCCGCGACGTCGAGGACATACAACTTGTAGGTCTCGAGCGTTCCGCCCGCCCGAGGGGCGGGCCGGAACACGGTATCCTCGAGCCTCTTGAGGTAGTGTGGCTGCGTCCATTGAGGAACCCCGCGGTGATCGATTTTGTAGACCGCAATCTTCTCACTGTCTGGCGACCAGTTCGTCACCGGCGTCTCGATTCCGACACCCGCCGGCATCGGGTTTGTCCAATCGAAATTCCATTCCGCTTCAGCAGTGCCGTCCCCGGTCAACTCGACCGCTCGGCCGTCGTAAGTTGAGCGAATGCAGATGTTGTGGTTCTGCACGGAAAGTAACCATTCTCGATCCGGTGACGGTACCTCGGACGCATTTATCAGATCACCCAATGGGACCGAGAGTCTGAAGATGCGCGGTGTTCCGCGCGCGTCTGCGGAAATCCCTCGAAGGGTGTCTCTGCCGGGTGGCCGACGCGCTCGATTGGCCTTGTAGGTATCCAGCTCGAGGCTCAATTGATCGGCACCCAGCACGAATGCGATCGAATTGGGACCTGTGAACGACATTTGGGAAAACGGCACGCCCTGCCCTTCAGGCGTCACACCGGTGGCCTCCTTGATGGCTGCCCGTAGCCTCCCAATATCGAAGAGCGGCCCCTTCGTGCCGCTCTCCAAGTCGATACGCCACCCCTGCCTCGACTCCGGAGGTCCCGTAATAACACCAAGCGCCCTGCCATCCGGTGACCAAGCGGGGACCGGCATTACGTCCAAAACGAGATCACCGAAGTCCTTATAGGCATCGAATACCGGATTGATCTTCAACATTATGCTCCAGCGACGCTCGTCTCTTGCTCTGCAATCTGACAGCCGGCCGGATCCTGAACGAGCATCAGGCGGCAGCAATTTATGTCTCAGAACTCGCTAGTCTTGCCGCGAAGCGCCGCCCTCCCGGCCAGTCGGGACATTGCGTATAGCTGCGCTCAGAACATCGCGCGGAGCGAAACCCCGTAGAGTCGTGGCCGCTGTTCTACGTCCTCTGTTAGAACACCGAAGGGCGCCTCGATAATCGGATTACGCTCATCGAGCGCGTTCTTCACGTAAAGCGCCACGTCATAGCGACCGAACTGCAAACCAAGATGCAGGTTCAGCAAGCTACGCGCCGGTATGCTGGTAAAGATCGGAGGGACGCCCGGATTGCGCATCGTCACCTGAGCCCTGTTCGAATGTTGAAAGTCCAAGCGCCCGTAGAGTGTAGTTTCCACCGCGACCGGCCGGCGATACTCAATGAACGTCGACCAGCTCTGCCGGACGGTGAAGTCGGGCGGATCGCCTTCGGCATGAGAAAGGTTCGGTGGCACCTGCTTGTAAGCCATGTTGTTCCAGGCCATTGTCGCGCCGAGCTCCATGCCGTTAATGGGACGTAGCACCGCGTCGAGATCAACTCCCGCTCCATCGATACGGCCGTCGTTGGTTACTATCACGAGAGTGTTGGGCAGCGACACGGTGTCCTGCGCGTTGTTCCACTCGTTGTAATACACGGCGGCATCGAGTTCGAGCTTCCGGTCAAAATAAAGGCCCTTCGAGCCGATCTCCTCGGTCCAGAGCTCGTCCGGAGAGTAGGACGGAACCGGCGCGTACCCCGAATTAAACCCGCCGCTGCGGAAGCCCTTGGCAACACTGAAGTAGACATTAGAGTCCGGCCGAATAACGTAGCTGATATCCATGCGGGGATTAACCGAGGTGAACGTGCCGATATTCAAAGCCTGCGGTGATGCGGTGCCAAACGACACGGAGCTGGTGGAGAACTGGGTACGATCGCGAAAGTAACGGGCACCCACAGTGGCGCGCAATCGATCGCTGAAGGCGTAACCTACCTCACCCCACAACGCCTCCGTCTGCGTGGGCTGTAGGTTACTCGCCGAGTCAAGTTCAAACGGCAGCGCGTTAGGCGCCGTGTTCGTCGTCGTCACTTCGACGTATCGCGAGTTTTTGTAATCTATTCCAGCTGCCCACGACCACGGCGCCGCGGTCTTCGATACCAGCCGCAGCTCATTGTAGAAGATGTTCGCCTTCGGATTTAGGTTGTAACCGATGTCGGTCACGTACCCCGGCGTGATTCCGAAAAGCGGGAGATACGGCAGGAAGAACGGGCTCAGATCGAACTGTTCATGCAGGATGAAGCGCAGGAAGTCCGGAGTCTCAACCAACTCCGCAAACCCGAGGTCCGCGCGAAATACAGCCTCAAGGAGATCACTATCCGTATTGTTGTACGTGGGAACAGAAAGCAAGGTTCGGCCGCTATCGCCGAAGTTCTGATTCGGCGCTCGCGTCGCGCCGTGCTGCCAAAGCAGTGTCATCTGGGTGCTGTCGGTAAACTTCGCCAGCAGCGTGGCGCGCATCGTGGCGATCTCATTGCTATTGATGTCCATCTGGTTGGTCGGCACTCGGTCGATCCATCCGCCATCCTTTTCGTACGAGCCGGCGAGCCTCAGTCCGAACCGATCCGGAACAAGCGATAAGTCGACGTGGCCCTGAGTTGACCAGCCGCTGGCGCCGCTCTGAAGCGTCGTGAAATCTGTCTCGAGCGCCCCGGAAGGCTTGCTACTCAGGGTCGGAGCCGCCGGCACGTAGCGAATAGTCCCCCCCATGGAGCCGTCGCCATAGAAGGTCGGCTGCGGGCCACGGAGCACCTCGACGCGCTCGAGGTCGAGGAGGCGTACGTCCATTCCGAAGCCGTTAATTTCAAGGTTGAGGGGCATTTCGTCGAAATATGTTCCTACCGTCGGGCGACCGACATAATCCGACACACCGCGTAACTCGACAAAGTTGTCCCCGCCTGGCGTGTAGGACAGAGATGTCAGGCCAGGTATCGTAAATTGGAGATCTTCCAAATTCTTCGCACCTGTTGCACCGATCTCAGGTGCGCCGATTACGCTGATGGAGGCAGGAACGTCGATTGCCCGCTCCCTGCGCTTCTCTGCCGTAACTATGACTTCCTCCAGTTGCGCTTTCGGTGCCGTTGCATCCTGTCCATGCTCTAGTTGCGTCCCAGCACTCGCTTGATCCACCTGAGCCACGCGAAAGTCCTGGGAAGATTTCTTCCCGACCTCCTTGGTGGTGTCCTCCGAGTTGTTGGTGGCTTGACTCTGCGCGGTAGCCCCCGGGGCGGCGAGGGCCGCCACCGGAACGATCGTAACGGTGCTGGCATCCAGATACTTGTAGGAAAGCCCCGTCCCAGAGAGCACTTTTGTCAGTGCCTCGTCGGGGGTCAGCGACCCAACCGCGCCCGGGGTCTTCAAATTCTTCACGAGCTCGGTGCGATAGAGCACCTGGAATTCGTAGTCCTTGGCGAGGGTTTCGAGGGCGGAGCCTAGAGGCTCGGCAGGAATATTGGTGTCTTCGCGGATAGAGGCGCGTGCGCTCTGCGCACTACAGAGACCGACCAAACAGAGACTCAAGGCTGTCGCCCAAACCGATGCCCGCATGACCGCTCCCCAGAATTGTGTTGGGTTTTGTATTGCCGTCGGCTGAGCCGGCGGTGTCGCAAAACCGTAAGAGCGGTCGCCGCGGAAAAATGGACACACCCTCCAAACGAAATCCTCTAAAAAGATGCTCCTCGGGCACTCCATGAGTGAATGCGTGAGCGTCATGACTCCACGCTGGCCTGGGTCCCTAGCCGATGAGGAGAGCGGCTCGCAAACTGCGCGAAGATCGTGAGGCGATATAAGGATCGTCGTCGGATCGCGCTCATTGCGCCTCGATGCGCACCGTGCTGTCGCTGTCGGTGACCCTAACCCCCTGGTCGCGCAAGAAACGCAAGAGCGATGCGGGGTCCGTCGAGGAATACACGCCGCTGATTTGAAGGTCCTTAAGCCTCGGGTCCTCGATCACGAGCTGCGTGCGGTTGTAGCGGTTGAACTCGTCCACGACATCTGAAAGCTTGGAGCCTTGGAAGATGAGCCTGCGCTGCATCCAAGCGGTCGCAACGTTGGCGTCCGCACGGTGCGGCACGGCGATTGCCTCTGGAGTGACGGTGACCTGTTCGCCGGCGGAGAGAAAGACGGCCCCAGAGCCGGACGGATCGAGGAGGCCGGGGGGCGGTGCCGGCAACGAACCCGGAGTCGACATAGAAGAAACGTGAGCATCGCGCCACGAGGCCCTCGGGAGGGCATGTTGTGCAATATCGGGGCCGTTGGTGTCGTGGGGCGAGTTCTGTTCGGTTTCAGCCGCAGGAGCTTCGCGGTGTGCAGTGGAGTAGACCGCGACTCGGCCTTCGAGCACGGTCACCGTAGTGCCGGAGTCCTTGAGGTACACGTCAAACTGCGTGCCCACCGCGCGCACGATGGTCTCGCCCGAGCGCACGATGAAGGGGCGGCGCGGGTCCTTGGCGACCTGGAAGAGCGCTTGCCCGTCCAAAAGCTCGACGCGACGCTCGGTGTCCGAGAACTCGATGCGCAACCTCGAGCGCGCGTTCAAGTCCACCGTGGAGCCGTCGGCGAGCGTGATGGAACGCCGCTCTCCGATATCGGTGGTGTACAGCGCATAGCGCTGCGTCTGCCAGACGACCGCGCCCGCGATCGCGAGCATGATGGCGATGGAAGCGGCCACCAAGAAACGCCGGCGCACGGGTAGTTCCCGACCCCACCCTGTGTTGGCACGATGGGTGTTTGCGCTCGCGTCGTTGTCCACGCACAGCACGTGCGGTGCCCGGGTTCCAACGCCCGGGTGCAGTGGCACCACGTTATCGTCCGAGTGCGCATAGGCGATGAGCTCGGCGACATCTAGCTTGTCGGCTGGCGTGAGCGCCGGCAACTCGACGTAGCTCTTCGCGATCTCCCAGTAGGCGCGAATATGCTCCGGCGAGCGGCGCAGCCACTCATCGAAGCGCTCGCGCGCCGCCGCATCGACATCGCCGACCCGGAAGTCTACAAACCACTCGGAGGCTTCCTCCAGGACCTGACGGTTGAGCTTCGCACTTGAAGGCTTCTTCATGGGTCGTCCTTGCCCGGTCCGTCCTCACAGACATCGCGAACGTGCATCAGCCCGCGCGCCAGATACTTCTTGGCCGTGGGACGAGAGACCCCCAGGTGCCGGCCGATCTCCTCGATCGAGAAACCTGCGAACCTGTGCAATAGGAGGGCGGTGGAGATCTTGGGCGGCAACGTCTTCATCGAACGCTCCAGACGCTCGACGCGCTGCGCAATGTCAGCACGCGAGACGGGATCGTCGCCCGAGACCAACTGCAAATCGGAGAACAGCTCCGCGATGTCCACCGAGGCGGGTGTCGCGGACTGCTTGAGCATGTGCTGGTGCAGCACGTGGCTCGCAACGGTAAAGAGGTAGGCTTCCGGGCTTCGGATTGTCTCGTGGTTCTCGACCCGCATGAGTCGCAGGAACACTTCCTGGGCAAGATCGGGAGCGTCGGCTTGGTTCCGTAGCCGCTTGGATAAAAAGCCGCGCAGTCGCTCCCCATAGCGATTCGCCATCGCGGAAACGAAGCTTTGGCGCGAGACTTTGGCCAACCGTGTGCCCCTTTAGGTGAGTGGCTCAGCTTATCCCGTAGGTGTAAGAGCGTTTCCGGAGGAAAAGTGGACATGCGGAAATTGCGACCGAGTTTCCGCTACATCTCCCGCGGGAACTTCATGCTGTACTAGCGCGCCTCTTGCGGGAGGCCGCGCCGTCGAAATTGCTGCCGCTCGGTAGCACATTGCGGTAGCAAGCGTTTTTTTGGCCATACCTGAGCCTTGCAACATGCCGATTCCTATGATGTTATTTGTGGCCGGGGGGACTACCGACACTGACAGGCGGATTTTCAGGGGAGCTTCAAAACGAATTAAGCCCCTGAATCCACGAGCCTTATCCCCTGCCAAGTGTGAAATATTTCTGCGACTTGCGGGTAGATAAGCCCCTGAATTGGCGAGATCCGCATAGATCATATTTCACGGCTGTCGATAGCAGAAACCCATTCCGTCAATCTCCAGCGCAGGCGAGCAAAGTCGCATTCCCACGAAGGGCACGACATACGGGTCGTCGCCACGGCAAGCATCAACTGCATCGCACGAATCGCAAGCATTCTTTCCAACAGAACTCATCGATGCACCGCGAATCGACGCTCGTGATTTACCTCTGCCCAAAGCCGGCTAAAATTGAATGATACCGACCGAGTTTATCGTTCGTATGTTAAGTGGACCCCGGTCGCCTCGCGACGGCATCGATTTCGATCAAATAGCCAAAGTGCAGCGCAGGCACAGGAACGACGGAGCGCGCGGGCTTGGCTTGGCCCATGAGTTCCGCGTAAATGCGGTTGAACTCCTCCCAATTCTCGATGCCGACAAGGTAGACCGTGACCTTCAGGATATCGCCCGCCGTGCCACCTGCGGCACGAAGGACGGACAGCAAATTGCCGACCGCCTGGCGGGTTTGATCGACAAAACTCATGTTCGACCCGTGCCCGTCAACACCGATGGGCAATTGGCCGGAGATAAAGACGAGCTGGCCCAAGGCGGTTGCGTGCGAATAATGACCCCCTGGAATGGGTAGCTCTGCGGAGCTTATTACCTGAACCTTACGCTGCATGTGAGCGGTCCTTCAGTTACCACGCGTCCAACTTATAACAACTCGTGAGTTCAAATATACACCCATGCCAATGACCGAGTCCCGCGTGATAAACGCTGCCGATGTCCGCGACGCTGCTCAGCTCATATCCGGTGTTACAGTGCGAACACCCCTGCTCGAATATCCGGAGCTCAGCGCGCGTGCCGGCACGCGTGTTTGCGTCAAGTTCGAGGGCGCGCAGCATACCGGGTCATTCAAGTTCCGGGGTGCTTACAACCGGCTCGCGCGTATCGAGAATGCGGCGAAGGCGGCAGGGGTCGTCGCGTGGTCATCGGGTAACCATGCGCAAGGCGTCGCCGCGGCGGCGAGTCGCCTCGGAATGCCAGCGACGATAGTGATGCCGGCCGACGCCCCGAGCGTGAAAATCGCAAATACACGGGCGCTCGGTGCGCAAATTGTACTTTACGATCGCCTCAAGGAGTCACGAGAGGAGATCGCCACGGCGCTCGCGGGACGAACCGGCGCGACGCTCGTACCATCATTCGACGATCCCTACATCATTGCTGGGCAGGGAACCATTGGACTCGAGATACTGGAGCAGGCGAGGGATGCGAGCGCGGGGATCGGTCGAGTGCTCGTCTGCTGCGGCGGCGGCGGGCTCGTGGCAGGCATCGCGACGGCAATCAAAGACCGCGCGCCCGCAATCGAACTCTACAGCGTCGAACCCGCCGGATTTGATGATACCGCTCGCTCGCTTGTCAGCGGGCGGCGCGAAAGCGTAGATAAGGGTGCAACGTCCATCTGCGATGCTCTTCTGGCCCCAAGCCCCGGTGAACTGACATTCCCTATCAACCGGACGCTGCTTTCAGGCGGACTCGTTGTCAGCGACGAGCAGGTGAAGGAGGCAATGCGCTTTGCGTTCGACCGGATGAAGCTGGTTGTGGAGCCAGGCGGCGCGGTGGCACTGGCCGCCGCACTTAATCGTCTGGTGCCGGCCAGTGATCTTGCAATCGTCGTCGTTATTTCCGGGTCCAACGTCGATCCGGAGTTGTACGCGTCGATCATAACGGCGCGGTAGTGTGCCGAACGGACAGCCGCGACCGCGGGTATTGGTTCTGGCGACCGGCGGCGTAAACCCCGGTCACCGGTTTAAGCCCGCCTCATAGGCGCATTATGCAATTGTTCTTGAGAGAGCGATCCGCATACCCCTGTTTTTCGATCAAGAGTTATGGCTTCGAACGAGCCCGCATTACCTTCGAAGTAGTGTCCTTTTATGAGTAACCGTGCGGCGGGGGCCGCGTTGGCGTTAATTTCGCTTTAGGCATAAATCAGCAACAGCGCCAAGACGATCGACAATGACGCAACTGTAGATAGGCCCACCAGCCACCCTCACTATCCTCCCGACCTAAGTGCCATCTACGAACAGCAGCGCGGGATGCTCGATCAGGCGCTTCAGCCGCTGGATAAAACGCGCGGCGACATGGCCATCAATGATGCGGTGATCGAAGGACGAGGAGACGTTCATCATCGTTCGGATGGCGAGCGCGCCATTCAGAGCCACGACCCGCTCGGCCAGCTTGTTGGGGCCGATAATTGCCACCTCGGGATGATTGATGATCGGCGTTGCCGAAATGCCGCCCAGGGCACCAAGACTGGTGAGCGTCACGGTCGATCCGCTCAGCTCCTCCCGGCTCGCGCGGCCGCCCCGAGCAGCCGTGGTGACGCGCAGCAGCTCGCGCGCGCAGCCCCAGAGGTCGAGCGCTTCCGCATGATGAACGACAGGCACCAGCAAGCCGCTGTCGCTCTGCGTCGCAATCCCTAGGTGGACCGCCTCGTAGCTGCGCAGCACACCGGCCTCATCGTCGTAGTGTGCGTTGAGCTGCGGAAACTCGGGCACCAGACGCACCAGTGCACACATGAAGAACGGCAGCAGCGTAAGTTTTGGCTGCTGCCCGCTGCGCTCAGCGTTGAGCTCCCGCCGTAGGGCTTCGAGTTCGGTGAGATCGAATTCCTCGACATAGCTGAAATGCGGAATGCGGCGCGTCGCCTCCAACATTTTCTCAGCGATTTTGCGGCGCAGCCCAATGATCTTCGTTTCGTGTACAGCGGTTCGCTTTGCCAGGGGACGACCGGCAGGCCCACCGCCGCGAGCCATTTGGCTGTCGAGATCCTGCGGGGTAATACGGCCGTGGGGACCGGTGCCGGGCACCGATTCCAGGGCGATATCGAGCTCGCGGGCGCGACGTCGCGTTGGTGGCGAGGCGAGAGGTATAGGCGCCGCCATTGATGACAGTGCGACCGCGGCAATTGGCGGCACTTCCGGACTTACGGGGGGCTTCTGGTCAGCCGTCGGAGGATCGGGGGCGACAGGCATGACCGCCTCTGGTGCCACGGACTGCCCTTGGTCAGCCTCGATCTCCAGCTCGACCAGCACGGAACCGACCGGTACGTTTTGTCCGACCTCGCCGTGAATCGCCAGCACTACGCCGGACACCGGAGAGCTGATAGCGACGGTGACCTTTCAGTCATTACGTCGACGAGCGGCTGGTCTTCTGCAACAGGATCTCCCGCGGCAACGTACCAGGCGGCGATCTCGGCTTCAGCGATGCCCTAGCCCACATCCGCCAACCGGAATTCGTAGTGCGGCATCGTCAGTCCTCCATCGCGCGGCGCAGCGCCGCCACGACGCGGCCCGGTCCTGGAAAATAATCCCATTCAAAGGCATGGGGATACGGCGTGTCCCAGCCGGCCACACGCTCAATGGGGCTCTTCAGATGAAAGAAGCAGCGCTCCTGGACAAGTGCTGCGAGCTCGCCGCCAAAGCCCCCGAAACGTGTCGCCTCATGCACGATCACGCAGCGACCGGTACGCTGGACCGAAGCAACAATGGCCGCGATGTCGAGCGGTACGATGCTGCGCAGATCGATGAGTTCCGCGTCGATGCCGCTCTCCTCGATCCCAGCCAGCGCGACATGCACCATGGTGCCGTAGGCCAGGACCGTCAAGGCTGATCCGGGCCGAACGGTGGCCGCCTGGCCGAGCGGTACCGTGTAATGGCCTTCCGGAACCTCACTTAAGGGGTGGCCGGCCCAGCTTTTGATCGGCCGGTCGCGCCGCCCGTCGAACGGGCCGTTGTAGATGCGTTTGGGTTCCAGAAAGATGACCGGATCGTCGTCCTCGATTGCCGCCAGCAACAGTCCCTTGGCATCGTACGGATTGGATGGGATAACAGTTTTCAGCCCCGTGATGTGGGCAAAGATCGCCTCGGGGCTCTGGCTGTGCGTCTGACCGCCGAAGATGCCGCCGCCATAGGGCGCACGCACGGTAATCGGCGCCCAGAACTCGCCATTGGAGCGATATCGCAGCCGCGCCGCTTCCGATACGAGCTGATCAAAGGCGGGCAGGATGTAGTCTGCGAACTGAATCTCCACGATTGGCCGCAAGCCATACGCACCCATGCCGATCGCGGTGGCAAGAATTCCGCCCTCCGAGATCGGGGCGTCGAAGCAGCGCGTGAGGCCGTGCTTTTCCTGAAGGTGATCGGTGACGCGGAACACGCCGCCGAAATACCCCACGTCCTCGCCGAAGATCAGGGTATCCGGATCGAGCGAGAGCGCCGCATCGAGCGCGGAGTTCAGTGCCTGAATCATGTTCATCGCGGCCATGACCTAGAGTCCCAGCTCGCGGCGCTGCTCGATGATGTGCCAGTCGGCTTCTTTGAAGACGCCCTCGAACATCTCTGCTACAGGCGGCTTTGATTGCCCGAGCGTACCCACTCGTTCCGCCTCTTTGGTGGCGCTTCGCACCGCGGTGGTCAGCTCTTCCACCATAGCTGCGTGCTGCGCTTCGGACCACTCCCCGATTTGGATCAGATGCTGCTTCAGTCGTTCAATGGGGCCCCCGAGCGGCCAATGCGCGGCTTCGTCCGCCGGCCGGTACTGCGACGGATCGTCACTGCTCGAATGTCCTTCCGCGCGATAGGTAAACAGCTCAATCAGCGTCGCACCCTGATTGGCGCGCGCGCGCGCCGCGGCCCAGTTGGTGGTCGCGTGAATCGCCAGAAAGTCATTGCCATCTACGCGTAGCCCAGGAATGCCATAACCGATCGCTTTGGAAGCGAACGTGGTTTCCTCTCCGCCGGCGATACCATAGTAGCTGGATATTGCCCACTGATTATTGACCACGCACAGAATGACCGGCGCCCGATAAACGGAAGCGAACTTGAGGGCTTCGTGGAAGTCGCCTTCCGCGGTGGTGCCTTCGCCAATGTGACTGATCGCGATGCGCTCATCGTGCTTGTAGGCCGACGCCATGGCCCAACCCACGGCGTGTCCAAACCGGCTCCCCACGTTGCCGGACAGCGAGTAGAAGCCGTAGGCGCGCGCCGAGTAGAGTACCGGCAGTTGCCTACCTTTGAGCGGATCGCTGGCATTGGAATAGATCTGGTTGACCAGATCGAGCAACGGATAGTCGCGCGCCATCAACCAGCTCACCATCCGATAGGTCGGAAAGCACATGTCCTCGCGTCCCAGCATTAGTGACTGCGCCGCGCCGATCGCCTCCTCGCCCGAGGATTTGACGTAGAAACTGGTCTTGCCTTGCCGATGCGCGCGAAACATGCGCTCGTCGAACACCCGAGTGAGGGCCATCGCCTTCAATCCGCGCCGCAAGTGTTCCGGAGCAAGCCCGGGATCCCAGGGACCCACCGCGTGAGCATTGTCATCCAGCACGCGGATCAGGCCGTAGGCAAGATCGCGTATCGTTGCCGCCGACGCCGTGCTGTCGGGTCGGAGCGCATCGCCCGCCGCGGGAATAACCAGGTGGTCAAAGTTCGCCGGCTCGCCCGGGCGAGATCGGGGGGAGGGAATGTGAAGACTGAGCCTGCTGGGGCCGGCCATGTCTTTCCAACACTCCCTTAGTTAGGTTAGGGCCACGGGCGCATCTCGACACTGACCACGCAGGTGAGTTGCGTCAGCTTGCGGCGAATCATATCGGCCAGCACCGCCGTCACATCGCGCAGCGCAGTCTCGATCATCACCTCTTCGACACCGGACACCCGCATACTGAGATTCCACGGTGCCTGGTTGGCGAAATTCAACACCCCTGCAATGCGCAGCAACACATCGGGCTGCGCATCGGCACTAATGCAATACGTGACCGAAACAACGGGACTCTCTGGACCACTGGGGCCACGCGCATAGTCATCAGCCGTCAACGCGGACGACACGGTCTCTCCCATTTGATGTCTGGGCGCCCTTGGAGGTAGCGGCTCCGCCTTTCCCAGGACGGGCGCTCTTCAATAGTCGCCCCTGTGCCATGCGATCCGAGACCACATTGGTCAGCAGCGATTCCGCGGCAGCCTGCTCGAAGATTGTTCGCAAGGTGATTGGGATTTGTTCGATGCGCGCCCACACCTCGTCTTCCGATCCCTCGCCCAGGTATTCACTGGCAACACAGATGATGCCGCCCGCGTTCACGATGTAATCTGGCGCGTAGAGGGTTCCTGCCTGCCGCAGACGCTCCCCGTCCTCGATCGCCGCGAGCTGATTATTGGCCCCTCCCGCGATCAGGCGCGCCGAGATTCTCGGAATCGTGCCCGCGTTCAGGATGGCCCCCAGCGCGCACGGCGCGAGAATATCGACATCGGTAGACAAGATGACCTCGGCAAGCACGGCCATCGCTCCAAATTCCTGCTGCGCACGCTGAACGCGATCCGCGTCCATGTCGGACACGAACAACCGCGCACCGGCCTGATGCAGGCGTTTGCACAGGTCGAAACCGACTCCTCCCAACCCTTGGACCGCGACCCGAACGCCGGCGAGATCCGTGGCCGTCAGGTATCGCCACGCTGCCTGCAGACTGATAAAGACACCATAGGCGGTCTTGGGCGAGGGATTGCCACCCGCCACATCTTTGGCGCTCATCAGGCCGCTGACAGATGGTGTAGAACCGGCAACGGCCTGCATATCGGCGACGGTGGTGCCCACATCCTCCGCCGTGATGTAGGACCCCCCTAATGAGTCAATCGCCCGACCCAACGCTTTAAATAGGGACTCCGATCGCAGTCCGGGGCGCTTGAGCACTACCGCCTTACCACCGCCAAAGGGCAGGCCGGCCATCGCATTCTTGTAGCTCATGCCGCGCGACAGGCGCAGAGCATCGATCAGTGCCGCGCCGCGAGACTGATAAGTCCAATAGCGGCAACCGCCCGCCGCGGCACCGAGGGCGGTACTGTGAATGGCGATTATCGCCTCCAGTCCGGTGCCGGCATCGCTAAAGAAATGCACCGCTTCGTGTCCATCAAAGTCGGCCAGGTCGAAGGGCGTCATTCAGCGTGGCACCTTCTAGAAGGAGCGGATTACCGCTTCCCGAAGTATCTCACCTGAGATGCCCAGGAATGTTGCATTGGTATGGCATTTGGCGTATTTATCAGCATTTTTATTACACTGTTATCATAAACATGAAACGTAAATTGCGCGCCAAGCTGGACGCAACCGACCGGCGAATTCTGGAGGTTCTGCAGACCGATGGGGCACTTTCAGCAGCGGATGTCGCGGCGAAGGTCTACGTGACGGCCACCACCTGTTGGCGACGCATCACCGCGTTGGAGGCGGCCGGCGTCATCAAGCAGCGTGTTGCCCTGTTGGACCGTGCCGCGGTGGGCCTGAGCGTCATGATATTTGCCCACGTGAAACTCTCGACGCAGGGCCGCGATGCCCTGGCGAAATTTGACCAGGCGATCAGAGAATATCCCGAGGTCCTAGAGTGCTATACGCTGATGGGCGAGTGGGATTTTCTACTACGCATCGTCGCGAAGGATATTCAGGAATACGAGTCCTTTTTCCTCGACCACCTCTCAAAAATTCCACTCATTCAATCCGTCAATTCCTCCATGGTGCTCACCGTCGTCAAGGAGACCACGGCGTTGCCCCTAGGCTAGTTGCCAAGTCTCAGTACGCCCGGGCCCAAAACTTCCTAAGACCACCAAATGCCGATCAAGGCAAATCCGGCGCGCCCATCGATCGTTTTCTAATCGAGAACACTAATTAAAAATGCCACTCACAAGAACCGGCTCGGGTCGTACGGTGTAGGGTCAATTGCGAGGGATTGCCCGGACATCAAGTCCGTGATCAGTTGAGCAGAACCGGCCGCCATCGTCCAACCGAGATGCCCGTGCCCAATGTTCACCAGGAGATTCGATATTGGTGTGGATCCGATGATTGGGACACCATCGACTGACATGGGACGCAGGCCGCACCAAGGCTGAGCACTCGCTGGATCAAATGATGCCCGCGGCAGGACAGCCGTCAGCAGCCTCAGCAGATTGCGAATGCGGGCCGGTCGAAGCGTGAGATCGAAACCGGCGAATTCGGCAGTTCCTGCGACGCGAACGGCACTTCCGAGTGGTACAACGGCGGCGTGCAACTGATCATCTATCACTGGAATGCTGAGCATCCGCCGCCCTGGTGGGCAGTTCGTTGTGACCGAGTACCCCTTGCACGGTTGTACTGGCAGTCGAACACCGATGTGTCGCAGCAACCGCGCGCTGTAGCTGCCGGCGGCCACAATGTATCGATCCGCCACGAAGCGCTCGCGCGAGCTTTTGACGCCCGTTACTCTGCCCGCTTGGACCTCGAGTGAGGAGATCTCAGTCCGGAAGCGAAACTCTACGCCTCGTTGTCGAGCACAATCGGCAAGCGCGAGGCAAAATCGATAGGCATCGCCTATTTCGTCAGATCCGTAATGAAGCGCGCCTGCCAATTGGCTTGCAATAGGCGCTAGGGCTGGCTCGAGTTCGATTGTCTCTTTGCTAGAGAGCCTTCGGGAGCTCAATCCTTCCGATATCCGTCGATTTGCTGCGGCGACCGCCTGATCCAATGCGACGGGATCTCGAAATATTCTCAGACTTCCCCGTGCGACACGACCGTACTGGATATCTGTCTGCCGCTGCAAAGAGTGCATAACCTTGAGCGAATAGCTAGCTAGGCGCAGATTGCTGAGCGCGTTGCGCTCGAAGGTCGTAGCCCGTGAATTGCGCAGGAACGCAGCGCCCCACCCCGCAAGACCGGGTAATGCCCGCAATCGCACTTTCAGAGCGGCATCCGAGCGACCGACGGATCCCAGCAGCACACGCCAGCATCCCGGGGCGTTCCACGGCTCGGGCATGCTCGGGTGAAGCAACGCGCCGTTCGCAAAGCTGGTCTCCCGACCGGGACCATCCTGCCGATCGATCACGGTCACCCGGTGGCCACGGCAACCAAGCAAGTACGCGGTGGTCACGCCGATCAGTCCACTGCCGATGACGAGGATCTTCATCGGGTCGTCGACGCAGTCGGCGCGCCTGCGCGCCCGTGATCCGCCAGCACCAGTGACACGCACGCCGTCAACTTCTGGGCGTACCCTAAGTGCAGGAACTCATTCGGTCCATGCGCATTGGCGTGCGGCCCCAAGACGCCGGTGATAAAGAACTGCGTGCGGGGAAATCGACGCCCCAACATCGCCATGAACGGAATGCTGCCTCCGCAACCTGTATAGGTCGCCCTGTGTCCATACAGGCTCTGCGAGGCTCCAGCGACTGACCGTTCCAGCCACGCAGCCGTGGAAGGCGCGTTCCACCCTTCCGTTGCGGAGTCCGATGCATACCTCACCCGCGCTCCATACGGGGGGTCCGCCTCCAGCGCCACCTTGACCGCCTGTGCGGCTCGCGCAGCGTCGCAGGTGGGCGGCAATCGCAGCGAGAGCTTGAGTGCGAGCTCAGGCAACAACACATTGCCCGCCATTGACACCGGCGGCAGACCGTCCGCGCCAGTCACCGCAAGGGTCGCCCGCCAGGTGCTATTCGTAATCAGCTCGACGGGATCGCTCGACACCGCCTGCACCGCCCCGACCCACGGTAACTTGCTCGCCACGGTCGCTCCCAGTACCTTTGCTGCCGCCGCGATTTGCTGGCGGCGATCGCTCGGAATCTCCGCTTGCAACTCCTCGAGGAGCAGCTCGCCTGTTGCCGGATTCTCGACGCGGGCCAGCAGCTGTTGGACGATGCGAAAGGGCGTGGGAGCAATCCCGGTTGCGATCCCGGAATGCACACCCTCGGTAAGCACGGCCACTTGTAGTCGACCCGACACGTTGCCGCGCAACGAGGTGGTACACCACACCCGCTCGTAATCCCCGCACTCCGCATCCAGACACACGACCAGTGACGGGTTCCCGATGTCATCGCCCAGCGCGTCTAAGTGTGCAGGCAGATCGATGCTGCCGCTCTCCTCCGACGCTTCGATCAACACCACGCATCGCGCCAGGGGCACCTTCTGTTGTTTCAACGCCGCGATGGCGGTCAACGAGCTGAACACAGCATAGCCATCATCGGCGCCGCCGCGCCCATAGAGCTTACCGTCGCGGATTACCGGTTCCCAGGCACCCAAGCCCGGTGCCCACCCGGTAAATTCCGGCTGCTTGTCGAGATGCCCGTAGAGGATCACGCAGTCCGGCAGTTCGCCGGGAATATCAATCCACAGCAGAGGCGTTCGACCCGGCAAGCGACGGATCTCCACGCGCATCCCGGCGACTGGCTGATCGCGACACCACTGCGCCATGAGCTGCACGGCCGCTTCCATGTGTCCGTTGCACTCCCACTCGGGATCGAACAGCGGCGATCGGTTGGGAATGCGGATGTACTCCTGGAGCCGATCCAGAATGGAACCCTCCCAGGCCGCATTAATCGCGGTGCGCAGTCGATCTAAGTCCATTAGCTAAACCCCACCGCCGCATCCGTCAGCCACGACACCAGATACTCCCGGAAGCTCAAGGTGACGATGCACTCGAACGTTGAGTCTCCAACGCAGCGCAGGATCACCGGCATGTCGGCAAAACGCGTTCGCGCCGAGTCTCCGGGCGCAAAGCGCGACGCATGCAGATCGAGCGAGCAGCCTTTAGACAGCAGCTCCCGCGTCTCGGGGCCGTCGATTTCGAAGCGCGCCAGCGATTGCGACACATTGGTCGCGCGACAACTGCTCCCCGCCAACGCGGCGTTGAGCCTTTGCGCGAGGTCGGCGGCATCGGGATCGGTGGCTATCACCAGCCAATCTGCGGGACCGATCGCAACAATGTCGGTGCGGCCGCTCACAATCGTCCCGGACTCCTGCAACGACGCCACATCCAGTGCGCGCTCGACGGTGGCAGCCGCGACCGACTGCCCCTCCCAAGTTTGGACGCGTATCATACTGCAGGGATCAAGCAATGATTTAAGCATTCATGCGCCCTCCCGTCGGGTCGTAGAACAGGGGAGCGACCACCCGCGCCGTCGTCACGATTCGCCCGCCGTCATGGACGGTCACGCTCCGGTCCGTCTGCCTTCGTCCCGCCCGCAGCATCGCGATTGCCACCGGCGTGCCGTTGGTGCTCAACAGCCCGGCGGACGTCACCCAGCCATCGGTCGCCTCGTGGCTGTCCGCCAGACGCAAGTGACTGCCGACGGGCAGCGCCGCCGCGCGCTCCCCGGCCAGCCCCACCAACTGCAGCCGATCCGGCCGCATATTCTCCGGTAACTGAAGCGAGCGCTTGCCAATGTAGTGGCGCAACTTCGCCGCCGCCGGCTTACCGAAGCCCACATCGTCCGGCACCGTCGTACCATCGGTGTCGGCGCCGATGTGCAAAAAGCCTTTCTCCATCCGCGCGTGCAGCAGCGCATCGACCCCGTACGGCCCGATGCCGAACGATCTTCCTTCCTCGAGCAGCGCGGTCCATAGCTGGGGGCCTTGGTCTGAGGGGACATTGATCTCATAGGTGAGCTCGCCGCTGAAGCTCACGCGATAAATCCTCGCCTCGCGGCCGAACAGCGTGGTCGCCCGAAACCCCAGGTGCGGGAACGCCTCATTCGATACATCGCAGCCTGGCTGTAGCCGCTCGAAAATCGCCCGCGCGTGCTGACCGGTGAGTGCCACGGTTGCCCACTGATCCGTCACCGGCATAACAACCACGCGTGCCTGCGGCCATTCACACTGCCGCCACTCCTCGAGCCACGCGGCGACGCGCCCCGCGCCGCTGCTCGTCGTCGTGAGCAGCACGCGATCCGCATCGAGCACCACCACCGTGCCGTCGTCAAATATAATCCCGGTCTCGCGCAACATGATGCCGTAGCGCGCGCGGCGCATGTGAAGCGTCTTGAGATTGTTAATGTAGAAACGGTCCGCAAAGTCCAGTGCGTCGGGCCCGATCAGCTCGATCTTCCCCAAGGGAGAGGCATCGTAGACGCCCACGCCGTGACGAATCCGCTGCACCTCGCGAGCCATCGCCTGTTCGCGCGCCTCCCCGGGGCGCGGGAACGCAGCCGCGCGTTGCCATTCGCCGAAGTCCTCGAACAGCGCGCCGGCAGCAGCCTGCAGCCCATAGAGTGACGTGCGGCGGTTCGGCGCATACAGCGCGCCCACGCTGCGGCCGACCATCGTGCCCAGGGTCACCGGCACGAAGGGCGGACGAAAAGTCGTATGCCCCAGCTCCGCAGGCTGTATGCCGCGCGCCCGTGCGATCACCTCGACCGCCGGTGCCTGCCCGAGCTTCCCTTGATCCACCGACATGCCGAGCGTCGTGTACCGCTTGATGTGTTCCACCGCGGTAAAATTCTCGCGCACGGCGAGTTCGATATCAGACACCGTAACATCGTGACGCAGATCCACCCACTGCCGCGCCGTGTTCCCCACCCGACTCACGCGCTCGCCCAACTCTCCACGCGGGATCTGCCCCGCCGATCCCACGATCTCGATACGCGGCGCATCCGCTACCGGCTCAAACGTCCGCCCGCTCTCTGAAAATTGCAGCTTCCCACCTGCCTGGGCAAACAAGTGCAGCGTCGGACTCCAGCCGCCCGAGACGAGCAGCGTATCGCAAGCGAGCCTGCGCAGATTGCTCGCCCCCTTGCCGCCCAGCAATGCGATGGTGACTCCCGAAAGTGCCCCAAAGCCCTGCGTGTTGATCGGCATGCAGTGACCATGCACGGCAATCCCGACGCCCCTCATCTCTTGCAGCAGCGCCCTGTGCGCCGATTCCCGAGAATCCACTAACGCCACGACATTCACGCCGGCCAGGCGCAGTTCGCGCGCCGTGTGGTAGGCCGAATCATTGTTAGTCGCGAGTACCACCTCTCGACCGGGGGCGACCCCATGACGCCGCAAGTACTGGAGCGCCGCCCCGGCGAGCATGATGCCTGGTCGATCGTTATTGGAAAATATCAGCGGCTGCTCCAGCGCCCCGGTCGCTAGCACCACTCGGCTCGCCCGCACCAACCACAGCCGCTCCCGCGGCAGCGCGGCCCCGCCGCCGCCCGCCACCCCTTGCGCGAGCGCCACCAGATCGTGATCGTAGTAGCCGACGGCCGTCGTGCGCGCCAGGACCTGCGTGTTCGGGAGCGCCTCCAGTGTGGAGACATCTGCGCCGAAGTCCTCATGTTGCTCCACCAAAAACACGCGCTGGCCTCCGGCCGCCGCCGTCCGCGCCGCCTTGATGCCGGCAGTACCGCCACCGATCACCAGCACATCGCAATGCGCGTGCCGCGTCTCATACCGGTCCGGGTCCGGCCCGGTCGGCGCGCGCCCGAACCCCGCGAGCTTGCGAATGATGGGCTCGTACATATGCCAGCTCGGCCACATGAACGTCCGGTTGTAGAACCCTGCCGCGAACACCGAATGCACGCCATCGATCGCCCGCAGCACATCGAACGACACACTCGGCCAGCCGGCCTGCGAAGCGACTTCGAGACCGGTGGTCAGCGGCACCAGCGTCGCCCGCGCGCACGGGATGCCATGCACACCGGTATGTAGCTGAACCAGCGCATTGGGCTCCTCGACGCCCGCACTGAAAATGCCGCGCGGCCGGTGAAACTTGAAGCTGCGCGACACCACCCGCACGCCGTTCGCCAGCAACGCCGAGGCCACCGTGTCGCCTTCGACGCCACGCAGCGCCCGCCCGTCGAAGCGAAACTCCACCGGCACGGCATCGGCTCGTTCTTTCAGGCGATAGGGACCGCGAGCGCTCATCGGCCGGTCTCGATCAACCGGTCCGACCCGCCCATGGGATACACTTTTTGGATCTCATTCGTGGTCGTATCGCGCAGCACATTGAACCACCGGCCGCACCCGAAACCATGCAGCCACCGCTCCCGATACGGCCCCTCGGTGTTCTGTCGGTGATACAGGTACTCCGTCCACTCGCGATCAGATGCGCTGAGCTCCGGCCGCGTGACATATGCAGGCCCCCCATAGGTGAACTCAGTTTCGTCGCGCGCGCCGCAATACGGACACGGTATGTACAGCATGGAAAACCGCTGTCCTAATGAGCGACGCCAGAGGCCGCACCCTCGTCGATGAGCGCGCCGCGCTCGAATCGCGCAAGATCATAGGCGCGGATCAGCGGGTGCGGCTTATCCTCCACCACCGTCTGGGCCATCGTGTCCCCGCCCGCCGGTATGGCCTTGTATCCGCCCGTGCCCCAGCCGCAGTTGATGTATAGATTGCGCACCGGGGTCAACCCCATGATGGGACTGGTGTCGGGCGTGATGTCCACCGCACCCGCCCACTGGCGCATCATCTTCAAGCGGCTGAAGGACGGGAAAAGCTCCAGTACCGAGGCCAGCACACCGCGCGTGATCGCGGGACTACCCCGCTGTCGGTAGGAGTTGTACACATCCGCGCCGCCGCCGATCACGATCTCTCCGCGATCGCTCTGACTCACATAGGCGTGGATGGCCGCGGAGATGACGCAGGGATCGAGCACCGGCTTGATCGGCTCGGTGACCACGGCCTGCAACGTCGTGGTCGTGACGGGCAGCGTAAAACCTGCCAGGGCCGCCATGACTGAACATTGATTGGACACCGACATCGCCACCCGGTCGCAGTGCACGACGCCCTGGGATGTCTCCACCGCCGTAACCCGATCGCCGGATTTTTGAAACCCCGTCACTTCGCAGCCCTGCACGATGTCGACGCCGTGAGCGCTCGCGCCGCGCGTAAAGCCCCACACCACCGCATCGTGCCGCGAAATGCCCGCCCGTCGCTGGATCAGCCCCCCGAGAATGGGAAAGCGCGGCTGCGCATTGAGTATGGGCACGAGCTTGCGGATCCCGGCTTCGTTCAATACTTCCGCATCCACCCCGTTCATGCGGATCGCATTCGCCCAGCGCCGGATGATCTCCAGATCGTGCAACGAGTGCGCCAGATTGATCTGGCCAGCTTGGCGTAGCATGACGTTGAAATTGAGCTCGCGTCCCAAGCCTTCGTATAATTTCAGGGAGTGATCGAAGAAGCTCGAGCTGACGGGGTAAAAATAGTTGGAGCGCGTCACCTGGGTATTGCGGCCCGAATTACCCTGCCCGATGTGGCCGCGTTCGAGCAGAGCCACGCGGCGCACCCCATGCTTCTTGGCGAGAAAATACGCGGTGGCAAGCCCATGACCGCCGCCGCCGATGACCACGACATCGTAGGAGCGACGCAAAGTCGGTGTTCGCCAGGCCGGCCGCCACCCGGTGTTACCACGCAATGCATGCCCAAGGACGTTCAGAAGCGAATAGCGTTGCATTGCGAACTTTATAATCCAGACACTAGTGTCGGGGGTGCTGTGCCATGGGCGTGCAGGAGTCGCGCAGGGAGCGACGCGCGCTGATTTCGTATTATCAGAGGGCGCTGACGGGACGAGAGGATTAAGCCGGATGGCCGGCGGTATCCAGCGCCTTTATCTGTGACCACCGCATTATCCAGTGCGTGCGCACCGCGTAGCCGCGCCGGTTGCTTCATGGTGTCGAATCCATCTGCGCGCTCTTGCCGATAGCGAACATGGATTCCATCCGAGTTGAACCGAACACGGCAATCCTGAAGGGCCACGATGTAGCCGCGTCGGGCTAGTTCTTCCGGACAGGGGTTGGACCTGGAGGCCACCTTGTTGTAAGGAGTCCTCATGCAGAATAACGGGAAATAGACCCGGGACATTGGGGCGCAGCAAGTCCATTGCCAGCAACACGCCGTCGCGCATCGGTGTGAACACATCATGCACGGTGTGCAGGGAGTCCTTCGCTGGCGCAGCCTCTCGCTTGGGAATTCCTGCCACCACGCGCATGCCCATTTTGCGCCACGTATTCAATTGGGATTACCCCATAGGCTTAGCGGACAGGTGATGCATCCGTCCGTATATTGAACGGCGACGGCGCGATCGGTCTTCTGAAAGACCGGCCCGTCAAGATCCACTACCTTGCACAATTGTCCCACCAAGAACGCCGGCGCTATCGCCAGAGAACTGCCCATCATGTTGCCGACCATGCAATCCAGACCGAGCTCGCGCGCGGCTTGAGCCATCGCCAGACCTTCGGTCAAGCCCCCGCACTTGTCGAGTTTGATGTTTACCACGTCGAATCGCCCCGCGAGACCGGCGACATCCGCGACTCCTTGAGCGCTTTCATCGGCCGCAAGCGGGATCGGCGATTGAAGGCCATCGTGCAGCGCTTCCTGGCCGATGGGAAACGGCTGCTCGATGAGCGCCACGTCCGCGTCCGTCAACGTCGGCATCAGCCTTTCTAAGGACTCGCGCGTGAATCCCTGGTTGCCATCCACCCCCAGCCACACATCGGCTCGCGCCGCGCGCACCGCGCGCACGCGATCCGCGTCGATGGGCTGGCCGGTCAGTTTGAGTTTGATCGCGCGCGCGTTCCGGTAGCCGCGGGCCACGGCGGCCATCTTCTCGGGCTCATCGGCGCCGCAGGTAAACGTGGTCAGCAAGGGCCGCGGCTGGGTTAAGCCGGCAATCTGCCAGGCAGCACGCCCCGTGAGCTTCGCCTCCAGATCCCACAATGCGCAATCGAGCGCATTGCGGGCACCGCCGCGCGGCAGCAGCGTCTGAGCGCGATCACGTGTAATTCCAGCTTCGATGGTCGTTCGCAACGATTCGAGCTGAGCGAGCATGGAGGCGGGTTTGTCGTTTTTGTAATAAACGCCGGCGGCCTCGCCCTGCCCCACCTGGCCGTTCTTTTCCAGACGAACCAAAAGCACGGGGATCGACTCCCAGGTGTATCCGGTAATGCGGAAGGGAGCGACCAGCGGCCACTGTTCGAGCTTGAGCTCGAGGCGGAGGCTGCTGCTGAACTCATTGCGCATGGAATTGTTCCAGGGCGGCCACAATGGGCGCGACACCGGTGCGGATCGGATCGACGCAGGGCATCCCCAACGATTGTGTGGTGTCGTGCATCATGACCAGTGCTTCGGCTTGGCTGAGGCGCGAAGTATTTAAGGAGATCGCCACGAAGCGCGCCTGCGGGTTGGTCAAGTGCGCCGCCTCGAGATACGGCGCCAGCGCCCGCTTCGGTGTCATCACCGGCATATGGGGAAAGCCGTTCAGGGACTTCCGGGTCGGGTCGTGACAGAGCACCAAGGCATCGGGTTGCGAGCCGTGCAGCAGCCCTAACGTGACCCCCGCATAGGCAGGATGAAATAGCGAGCCTTGTCCCTCGACGATGTCCCAATGATCTGGCGCATTCGCGGGCGACAGGGCTTCAGCGGCACCGGCAACGAAATCCGCGATCACCGAATCCACGGCCACGCCGTGGCCCGAGATCAGAATCCCAGTTTGACCCGTGGCGCGAAATTCCGCTTTTAATCCCTTGGCCGTCATCGCCTTCGCTATCGCGAGCGCCGTGTATTTCTTCCCCAAGGCGCAATCCGTGCCCACGGTCAGCAAGCGGCGGCCGGAGCGACGCTCGCCAGTGCCCACGACGAAGGTCATGTCGCTGCGGCGCACGTCGTGAATCTGCCGTCCTAAGCGCCGCGCGCACGCCGCAATCTCGGCAATATCACCCAGCCGCTGGTGCAGACCGGCCGCGATATCGAGCCCCGCGTTCAAGGCCTCGAGCAGCGTTCGATGCCAGCTCGCGGGCAATTGTCCACCGGGCGGCGCGATACCAACGACCAGCGTTTTGGCCCCGGCCGATGCAGCTTTCGCGGGCGACATTTCGGGCAATCCGAGGTCGACCGCTTTGTCGCCGAACCGTAGCTGTCCGACGCAGGCCTCCGGCGTCCAATCCCGCAACCCAAACGCCGTCTTGGCGTTGTACGGATTTTCCATATCGCCGATCAACAGTAGATAGGGCTTTTGGATGTCGCGAATCGCCATCGTTACACCGCCGCGGAGGCTGTTATTGTCGGCAGCGATGATTCAACGGGCGGCAGGCGGGAGACAAACCATATCTCCTGATCGAAGCTTTACGGCAGCTAACGCGTCCTGGACCACGCTCGCGCCTGCGCGTGCAGCCAGCCGATCACGGCTTGCATGCCACGACGATGGGCGAGTTCGCGCGGATACACCAGACAGTATTTCTTGGGACTCTGGATGCGCCGATCGAGCGGCGTCACCAGTTCGCCGTCCTCCAGCAAATCCCGGATCAACGAGTCGCGACCCATGGCGACCCCCTGATGCGTCAGCGCCGCCTCGATGGCGAGGTTCGCCAGACTAAAGAACTGACCCTGCTTGCTGTCCACATTGACAGTGCCCGTCGTTTGCAGCCAGTGGCTCCATTCGGCGTCCTCGCCTTCGCCGGCCCAGGCGTGTCCATCGTGCAGCAGCGTGCACAGCGCGAGGTCCTTCGGATCTCTCAGGAACAGGTGTTTGGCGAGATACTCGGGACTGCACACCGGCACCAAGTACTCGTCCATCAGCACTTCCGAGTGCATCGACGGCGTCGGTCCTGCAATCATTTCGATGGCGAGATCAAACTCCCGGCGAGCGGGGTCAAAGTAGCCATACGCCGCCGCGATGAACAGCTTGATGTGCGAGTGCTGCGCATAGAAGTCGCCGAGGCGCGGCACCAGCCAGCGCAGCGCGAACGAAGGGCCGGCGCGCAGCCGCACCTCCGCCGTGCCACTCGCCGCGGCCAGCGACTTGGCGCATTGCTCGATCTCTTCGAGCGCGTGCTCGATCACGGCGCCAAAGCGCAGACCTTCCTCGGTGAGCCTAAGCTGCCGCGGCAGCCGGTAGAAAAGCTTGCAGCCCAAGGCCTCTTCCAGGTGCTTGATCTGTTGGCTCACCGCCCCTTGCGTCACATGCAGCTCGAGCGCCGCTTGCTTGAAACTCAACAGGCGGGCGGCAGCCTCGAAGAATCTTAAGGACGCGAGCGTGGAGGAGTTCAAGAACATGCGGCTGCCGCTTGATTTATCATCGAGATGGATTAACGATCAAGACACCATCCACCTCTCGTCCGTGAGACAGGTCCTTCGAATACAGGTGACGGCATCCCAGCGCGCGAGCATGGGGTCCGGCATCGCGAAAGTCCCATCTAATGCAGGGCCTACTGACTCGCACTATCGTCGGGGGCAATCGAGATCCGTCACTCATAGGCGGAGTCGCCAGGTTCAAAGCGGGGACGCCATCACTTGATATCGAGCGATTGATTCCATTGGATAAATGGTGAACCAACCTCGGGGAAGTAAACTGCGGCTGTGGCTCCGACATACGAAAGTTCTCGGCTGATAGGTTATTTCGATGAAGCCGGTACCGACGAGGGATCCGAGCTCGTCAGTATGTGCGGATTCGCGGCCTCCGTGGCGGCGAGCCGTGCCCGGCGGCGCGCGACATTGGCCTCCTCTTGATTTGTAATCCCGCAAAGTCCCGCAACCATATGGCTATGATTGGCGTCATACCGACGACCATCGTTTAGCAAGTCACTGAAGACCCATCACAATATCTTCGAGCCGAAAATCCCGACCTCCTGGCTTGATACCGATCCTGTCTGAGGAACGAGCTCATCGCCTCCGCCTCACTTCGAAGTCCCGCGACCACCTAGCTACTCAAGCCAATCCGAATAGCCATATGGTTGCGGGAGATTTGCGGGAGTTGGTGGCGCTTTGTGCTGCTCAGTGGTGATAAATGCAACAATATCCCGATGGCAGTCGTTTAGTAACTCTCTGAAAAACAAACAAGCCAATTTTTGCTCATGTGGCGCAAAAGACACGTTGTCGAACTACGAACCGGGGGATTGGGAGTTCGAATCTCTCCGGGCGCGCCACAAACTTTCACCCCGATCAATCATTTAGCATCTCGTTCGACACTGCCGAAAGCAGACGGCAAAAGGGTCAGAAAAGTCGGGGAAGAAGAAATCGAAGAACAAATGATCGAGACGGGCGACGTTGTGCTAACGGATCCAGATCGGAATGACTCCGCTGCCCTTTAGGAGCGGGGTGGCCTATCGGCTAATGAAATCCGGGTATCAAGGACCAACCGCTCGGCTTCGACCCCCTCGTGACGCATATGAACTTGGCCGTCCTACACGGCGCTAAGCCGGAGTGTCAGATCACTCCCGCACACTTCTTCCGGTCATCGGGTTCCTCAGAGAGAGGTGATTCACGCCGTACATAAACATGAATACGGTCGCGCCCCGCTAGATCGCCGCCTTCGGGAGAAATCTCGAAGGCGATCGCCACGTCCAACGGGCCCGAAACAGCCAGACGTATCTCCAGTTCGCGCTTCTCATTCGGTGCACCGCTGAGGGCTTGGCTGACCATGGACACATCAACCAAGTCCCGCTCAGGTCGTAACAGAATGGCTCGCAAAGGCGCTGTGACACGACCTTTATTAATGATAAGTACGGGCACAAGAATAGACGTCTCGATGTTCGTCAGGCGAAGTGAACGGCCGATCCGAACGGCGCTCACTCGCGCCTCCGGATTGATGGTCACGACGATTCCCCCCTCTTGATCGAACCAACCCGAACCCTCAAGCTCCAGTGCAGTGGGTCCGTGGCATGAGCCATTCGAGCTTTGGCAGGCTTTTTCTGCACTCATGGTATATCGCTCTCTTCGATAATAGCCTCATACTTTCGCCGGGCGTGATCGTAAGCTTCCGCGGCTGCGCCACGCTCATTTTCCCGAATGAAGCGGTGCTTCTCTTCCCAAAGCCGGTCCACACAGGTTCGCAGCCACTCAGCGCTGCGGCGTGATGCGCGCACCGGCTTCGCGCCGACATGCACGAACACAGGATGGCTGTGGGAAGATGGCATAATCCTGATGCTCACCCAGCTGCTTCGATCCAGATAGGTATCGAGGGAGACTTCCCGAGGCTCGCCGTCGGCGAGCACATTCACGGTTTTGACCGGCTCCCCATTAACGACAAGTTCAAGCGCCACCTCTCGGGAGTGGCCGATGCGCGCACGCTCAAGGTGCCATGCAGGTCTGGAAAATCTCGCCGAGCGCCTTATTGCCTCCGTTTCCTCTGTGATTTGCGGTTCTAGCCGCGCCGCGACGAAAGCGCGGATTTGAATGGCGGCGGGTTTGTCCAGCATCAGGTCAGGATCCCCGGGCCGGTGACCGTTCACTTGGAAATCTAGGAAATGACTGCGGCCATCGCCGGCGTAGAGGCGGCCTTCCCGAAAGGACGCGATCCATTTCTGATATCCAGCGTCATCCGACGGCCGAGCGTCCAGGCGAACATAGCTTCGACCGACGCCGGGACGCTCATCATAAATGCATGGATAGTCCGTTTCGCCGGCGAATACCAACCTGAAACCGCAGCTGAGCATGTGATACCAGGCATTCATTTCATATGCCGGGTTCAACTCGCAACCGCCAATGAAGTCGAGCGCGCCGTGCGTGACATCTACGATGCCCTCATTGGTTCCGACGCTATCGAACGAAGGGATGAGGTAATTCGGAAGTGTTTCCTCCGATACGTTCATTCCAAATCCACAATGCGCGTAGCCAACGACAGCACCCTGCTTCATTGCCCATTGCAGGATCGGCAGATTCCAAGATGGCCAGTCCTCAGGCCCATGAGTACCCGGGAATTCCTGCTGCTGCAACCGCAAGAGGATAAGGTGGCCGCAAATGCTTGATGGGAAACCGGAGACCTCAACATCATAGCGAAGCAGACTCTCTCCGTCTCTTTGCGTCAGTTGAGGCTTCCAACTCACGTTGTTCGACGCTTGCAGGTCAGGATGCTCCAGACTGGCGGCGGGACTGATGGCGTGGCCTGAAAAGAATTGTTTTTGGTAATTCCACGCGGGACCCCAGGTTAGGACTTGCCCCACTGCCAACGCCTCTCCTCGAACGTGCCGGATCATCGTCTCAGGATTTACGCCTCGTGTAGGCTGCATGAAGTGTGAGCATCCCGCAGCATGTATGTGAACGTCACCCGGGTACCATCCCCATACCGCAGGATCGATCCACCGCTCCAGGTTCACGCGGACCTCCTCTACTGGCTCAGTCACGTGAATGTGACGGACTTTTCGCACGTACTCAGGTCCACGCCAGCACTCAACCGTATATGTTCCCTCGGGAAGCGTGACCGCCTCGCCATCGCCGCGATAAACATGCGGTTGGAAGGCCATATCCGGTGGGAGCCGCAGGATCTGGGAAGGGTATACGTGCCCATGGGGATCTTTAATGGTAATAGCGGCCACGCAACTCTGGCCGTCGACATCAGCCACCCGAATATTGACGTCATGACTCGGCACGCAGTGGAATTCAAGCTCCAATCCTTGATTATTCGCAGCGGCCCATTCGGATTGCCTAAAGTAATAGGACCCTCCGCGCCCCACGCCGAATGAAAATCTTGCCCACCGTTCGCCACGATCGCGGCTGCAAAGCTCGATTACGCGAAACTCAATCTCAAAGCCGTTTAGCGGAGGCTTGTCCTCCAGTTTGACTTCCAGCCATTGACGTTCGATGATCGGACCCGGATTTATGGTGTCCATCAGCACCGCATTGAACTGTCGCGCTCCCCAACTGCGCCATCCGACGAGTGCCTCGACATCGTCCTCTAGGGCGTGCGGATTCTCGATGCGGAGCAGAAATGCCTTCCACCCGTGCTCCACCAGGTTTCGCGGCGCAAGCCCGGCCGTAGCCGTCCCCCGGCCATCGGCGTCTACGATTAGGTGCACGAGTGTGTACGGGGCAATGAGTGATTCAGCATCCATTAGTCCGTTGCTGTTGCTACTCTTGGCCAGAGCCACGAGCTTTTCATAAGCTTCCGTGCTCAATGGCTGTCCCAATAGTTTTAGCTTCTCTACGGCCCGTAGAACCGAAGCGAAGTACGGTTGCGCGGCCACGCCCCTCAGGTCAATCGACATCGGTAGTCCACGGATGTTGCCAACAATGGGATGCAATTACCAACCGAAATGCGCTCAACTCGCAGCGCGCCAAAACGAAGGCCGCGACCGGCTTCTGCATGCCTAAAGATCTCCAGTCGCTGTAATAGCTAATTCGCTCGCCGGTCCAGCGGCTCCGCTGCAACACCGTCTCGATTTATTGGTGATGTACGCATTAGGCAAGAGTTGCTCATATCAGTTGCTCCCTCCGTGGAGCGCCTAGGCTTTGGAGCAAATGCCCTAAATCCCCATGCCTACGTCGCTTTCAGACTGTCTACGGTGTCGAAATCCGATTGACGTTAACAGCCATCGCAATCGCCGCTTTTATGCACCGGGAACCAGGAAAATGTCCGCGAAACCCAGTTACCTGTTTGACGTGGGGGTTGATAGGGAATCGGCCTGGGCATTTATATTGGTAAGAGGGTACCCGCAGTTGGCGCCCGCTGTGTTTGAGAGCAGCAACAAAGGGTTTGAAAGCGTAAATTTTAGCGCCGGCTGGCGCGAATCTTCTGCGGAGCGCAGCCGAAGTAGGAGCGGAATGCGGTTGAAAAATTGCAGGAATGGTCGTAGCCGACAGTTTCAGCGATTCGAGCGATCGAATAGGTGTCATCCTGTAGCAGCTCGTATGCGCGTTCCATGCGAACCCTTTGCAGGCAATCGTGCACTGACATCCCGAATACGCGCCGAAACCCGGAAGTCAGCGCCATCCTATTCAGTCCGACCTCCCGAGAGATGCGCTCGAGCGTCAGGGCTTCGCCAGAATGGCGGACCAGTAAATCCCGCGCTTCATACAATCGGCTCTCTATCCGATGGTGCGCCTTTGAGGCAGGCCTAGGCGTACGCCGTTCTGTCGCAAGCTGATTAATCAGCAGGCACATCAGCTCGACAGCTTTGGCCTTCCCATACGCTGGGTCGCTTCGCACTGCGAACGGGGCCACAAGAATGGCTCGCGCCGCCAAGGCGAGTTCGGGCGTCAGCGCGAAGCGGTGAAACGAATACGAGTTGGTATCAAGAAGCGCTACTCTAAGCGGGTGCGGCAGATCCTCGATAGCCAGACCGAGATGCAGTGGGAAAAACTCCCGCAGTAGGCACACCGCCACGGAGGCGATATGCGTCTCCCGGTTCATCACGTCAACCTTGACCATCTCCCAAGGACCAGCCGTGATAAAGACTTCGGGACAGTCGTGGTCGTGCTGTCCGAAGCCATCGAGAATCACGCTGTGCCGACCACTCAGCCAGAAGCTGATCTTGACGTAGTCTTCCTGTCGGGTGTACCCAACGAGATCGGATCCGCTGCGGTAAGCCTCATAGGTGCTCAGCAAGAAGGTCGGGTCGCGACATATATGCTGTCGGCTCCAGTCGCCGCCCTCTCGGATATCAACTCCTTCCGGATGCTCAAGCCCCATGGTTCTGACCACGAGCGTATTGTGCGGTCCCATATTCTTGGGACTACAAACCTGTTGTCTCATGCCGTCAGGACTTCGCATCTCTGGAGTATCCGACCGCTGACGCCTCAAAGTAAAGTTTCCCCAGCCAGGTACCCCCGGGCAAGCGACCGGCGCCAGAACTGTGGTGGTGCACCGCGGTTGGCCGTAGATTTGACAGTAATCCGCAAGTCGCTCACCCAGCTTCGAAGGGGTCAGCGAAGCATCGGCCGCCTCAGCACCCGAATACCGACCACCCTTCCGAATTGGCCAGCCGCTCCAATGCCGCACACCCCAACTGCGAGTTTCCACTGGCATTCAATCCCGGAGACCAGACGGCAATAGCCGCCACTCCGGGTACTATGGCAAGGATGCCGCCGCCGATTCCGCTCTTCGCTGGCACTCCCACGCGGAAGGCAAATTCGCCCGAACCCTCATATTGTCCGCATGTCAGCATCAGGGCGTTGATGCGCCGCGCCCGCTCGGCCGATACCACAGGGAGTCCACTGTGCGGATTCCGGCCGGCGTTAGCAAGAAACCGCCCTGCATTGGCCAGCTGCCTGCAGTTCAAGGCAATCGCACAATGATGAGCGTAGACTCCAAGCACGCGGTCCGGCGTGTTCGTCAGATTCCCGAATGCCGCGAGGTAATTGGCGAGCGCAACGTTCTTGAAGTCCGTTAGGCGCTCTGAGCGGGCAACGCGGTCATCGACCACGATTCCGTCATCTTCCGCAAGAAACCTGACGAACCGCAGGATTTCACCGATCGTTTCACCTGGCTCATGGGAACCCAGAAGTAAATCGGCGACAATCAGTGCCCCGGCGTTAATAAATGGATTGCGAGGAATGCCCTTCTCGCGCTCCAATTCGCCAATCGAATTAAAGGTCTCGCTCGAGGGCTCCCGACCAACCCGCTCCCACAGGCTGTCCCCGAAAGCACCGAGCGCCAAGGTGAGCGTGAACACCTTGGACACGCTTTGTATCGAGAACGAACGTCCCGTGTCGCCCGCTGCAGACAACCGCCCGTCAGTGTACGCGACTGCGATCCCGAACTTCTCACGGTCAACGGAGCGCAGTTCGGGGAGATAATCGGCCACTTTGCCCCGATCATCCAGCGCCCTCATCTCAGCGACAATCTCAGCGAGCGTCTGTTCTATATCACTCATGTCACACTGGCCGTACCGTCTTCCGAGATGTCCGAACTTTACCCATAAGTGTCCGGACGCCGTAGTGAAAGATACGGGCGCTTAGTTCGCGCTGCCGCGACCAGTGATAGATCAATGTCGGCGATAACTAAAGCTTCCGAAGTACCGCCTTTCACGACGACGCTGCCGTTAGGGTCCACGACGATAGATTCCCCACAGAAGACCACTTCCCCCTCTGGCCCGATCCGATTGCACATCGCGATGTAGACGCCGTTCTGCAAAGCGGCAGCACGTAATTCGCAATCAAATAGATCGCGCGGCTCGTCAATCGTGTTCGCGGTCGGGATCAGAATCAGCGAGGCCCCGCGCAGCACGCAGGTTCGAATACTTTCCGGGAAATGTCTGTCGAAACATACAACTATGCCGATCTTGCCGAGGGCTGTGTCATAGACCTTAAAGCCCGTATCAGACGGAGTGTAATAGTCTTGCTCGTAGAACCCCGGCAGCTGCCCAATGTGGACCATTTTCGAAACGCCAAGGATGTTGCCGTCAACGTCGATCATCAACGAAGCGTCGAACAGCCGGCTCCCTTCCCGCAGGTAGACGTTCGGAGAAGCTGCAAGTGCCCACCGCTGACAGGCAGTTCGAATCTGCGAGATGAGCTCGTCTTCCAGCGTAAGAGCATATCGAGCGGCATCATCGCCGGGATGCTGAGGAAAGAATGGGCTCAAGCACAGTTCCGGGAACATGATCAACTGCGCCGCATCCCGTCCAGCAGTGCTCATGTAGTCCAACATCGTCCCAAGATTCGGCTTCATTTCCGAACGTAGCGCATATTGGGCCAACGCAATTCGCATGCATTATTTCCGTTAGGTCGCCGGGAACGTTAAGTAAGCGATTCTGCGAGCGCAGAGCTGAGGCGATCACACGCGCTAGTCATCTTTATCATCCAGTTCGCTCAGGCGCCGCCCCAGCTTTTCTCCGATCATCATGCAGACGGCATTGGTGTTGCCACTGATCAGATCTGGCATTATCGAGGCATCCGCGATCCAGAGATTTTCGATTCCTCGCACTTTTAGATTTGGATCTACCACCGCCCCGTCGTCGATTCCCATACGGCAAGTCCCTGCGGGGTGGTAAGCTACTTCCACATTGTCTCTGAGATAGCGCTCGATAGACTCTGCGCCGGCGCACCCAGGACCTGGCATCACTTCCTCGGTCACCAAATCCGCCAAGGGTGCTCTGGCCACAATGCGGCGTACCAGATCTATTCCTCGTGCCATCGTCTCTACATCCTCTCTTCTGGCGAGCAATCGTGGCTCGATAAGAGGTGCTACATTAGGGTCGGTGCTCGCGAGCCGTATCTGCCCCGTACTGACAGGGTAGCTCTTATTGAGTACAATTGTGATGGAGGGATAGGGCAGCATTTTAACGAAGGATGTCTTCACTTCCTTGCTTCCCTCAAATCCCAGAGGAGCGAAGTGAAGCTGAACATCGGGCGCCGGTTCCTGTGGGGATGTCCTGAGAAAGGCAACCGATTCGAAGCATGACGCCAGCGGGCCCTGGCGCCTGGATAGATACTTCCAAAGAAAAGAGAACTTTTGAAAGACACCCTCTGTGAGGTTGTATGTCGGTACCCTCACCTTGTAGACCAATCTGATGAGTGGGTGCTCTAATAGGTTCTCCCCCACGGCTTTCCGGTCCAAGACACTGGCGATCCCCAGCTTATTCAGCGCTACCGCATCGCCGATCCCGGAGAGCATGAGTAGTTTGGGTGTATTTATGGACCCCGTACAAAGAATTACACGTCTGGCTCGCTCCTCGCATAAGGAACCCTTCCTCTCGTAGAGCACCCCGGTCACCCGAGAGCTTTCTATAAGCAGCTTGTGTACATTCGCATCAACGATTGCTTCCAGGTTCGTCCGTCGCAGTGCTGTCCCCAAAAACGCGTCCGCCGCGCTACATCGCATCCCGCGACGTTGCGTTAGTTGGACATAGGCGACACCCTCCTGGCTAGCTCCGTTGTAATCCGCGTTAAATGGATAATGTTCGGCGCCAGTGGCGGCAATAAAGACCTCGGTAAGAGGGTGGCTATCTCTTACCATTCGGACGTGCAGCGAGCCCGCGCGCCCCCTGATATCTGCGGCTAGCTTGATACTATCGTTGTCGCAACGCTCGAGGTCTTTGTAGAGAGGCGCGACCTTCTGTGCACCCCAGCCTGCGTTTCCAGCCCCGGCCCAGCGATCGAAGTCGGACAAACTGCCTCGAACATAGATCATGCCATTAATACTGCTACTCCCTCCCAGTACGCGACCTCGAGGCCAATTCTCGCTTCTGTAGTTGCGGGTCGGATCAGGCGCAGAACAATAACGCCAATCGAATTTAGTGACACCGTACAATCCAATCCCCGCCGGCGCCTTGAATATCAGCGAACTATTTCGAGGGCCGGCCTCAAGCAACAGAACGCGCTTGGTACCGGACGCGGACAACCGGTTGGCCAGCGCACACCCGGCGCTGCCCGCCCCGACGACAATATAGTCCCTCATACGATTTCTCCGGCAAATGACAGAGAGCACGCCTCGCCCATCTCTCGTGCGGTGGATGTGTCTAAATGTTCTCGCGACTCCAAGCCGATTGGATCGACGTCAGCCGATGTCCACAGCTCTCACGTCAACAGGAGTTACGCGTCGTTCTGCGCCGCCGCAATTGATTCCGACGCTTGTGGCCGCAGCCAGGCTTCGACGAGACTTACCCACATTGACCCGCCTAGTGGGATAAGCTCATCGTTGAAGTCGTAGCTCGGACTGTGAAGCGTACAGGGGCCTTGGGGCTGCCCCGCGATGCAATGGCCACCATCGCCATTGCCAATCACGAAATAGCAACCGGGTTTCTCGAGAAGGTAGAAGCTGAAGTCTTCGGCGCCCGTCGTCGCCTCGAAGTCCAGTACATTGTCTTTGCCGACTAGGTCAATCAGCAGGCCGCGCGCGAAGTCGGTTGCCTTGGGATGATTGATCGTTGCTGGGTAAATGCGCCGAAAGTCAAACTCACAGGTCGTTTCGAAGGCTAAACACGTTGCCTCAGCAATCTGTCGCATGCGCCGTTCGATCAGATCCAGTACTTCAGGCGCAAAAGTTCTCACCGTGCCTTGGATCTCGCAGGAATCGGGCATAACGTTGTTCGCCTCTCCCGAATGGATCATGGTTACCGAAATCAAGGCTGCATCGATAGGACGCTTGTTGCGGGTAATGATCGTTTGAAACGCTTGCACCATATGGCAACCGGCCACCAGCGGGTCGGTACCCTCGTGGGGCAACGCAGCGTGGGCCCCCTTGCCCTGAATGACAATCCGGAAACTGCTACTTGATCCGAGCACAGGGCCCGCATTGATCGCAAACTGACCCACTTTCAACCCCGGCCAATTGTGAATGCCGAAGATGGCCTCCATCGGAAAGCGCTCAAACAGGCCATCCCTGATCATCTCGCGCGCTCCGCCGCCACCTTCCTCGGCCGGCTGGAAGATCAGATAGACCGTTCCGTCGAAGTTGCGGTGCTTGGCCAAATACTTGGCAGCCGTCAGCAACATTGCCGTGTGACCATCGTGACCACAAGCGTGCATGCGTCCAGGATGAACGCTCGCGTAGTTGAAGGTGTTGTGTTCAGTCATCGGCAGCGCGTCGATGTCCGCCCGTAAACCGACCGCGCGATCGCTGCTACCGTTATTGACGATACCGACTACACCGGTCTTAGCCAAGCCACGATGAACCCGAATGCCCCAGCGCGACAGTGTAGTAGCGATTAACTCGGACGTTCGGTGCTCGTTAAAACTCAGCTCTGGGTGAGCGTGAAGGTCCCGGCGTATTGCAACAGTATCAGCGGACTCCGCACGGATGGACTCGATCATTGTGGTGTCGACCATGAACTCCCTTCTGCCTCATCGTTGCTCGGCACTTGTGACGTACACATTCCAGAATATTCAACAGCGTTATACGGGTCAAGCGGCCTCCTCGCGGCGAACAGCAAGAAAATAAGAAGCAATGAAGCCAAGCGCATCGCAAAGCCGACGACGCAAGAAATGTGGACGTTCCCCTAATTTGGCCCGATTGCGGGCTTCATCTTCGCGAGCGACTATGAACGAGTGTTCGAAGTAAATATGGGCGGCCAGTTAGCGCATAATTACACACACAAATATTTCAACGAGTACTCGGCATGGGGAGGGTGCGCTGCATGATCTCAAATAAAGGTGTGGCGCAAGATGCGGCCGCAAGGCGAAAAGAAGTAGTCTTCGACATCAGGCCATACATTGACGGTCGTTATGTGTCGTCCCGTTCGACTGGTGCCTTTGAGAAATACAATCCTGCTGACGGAACACTTCTCACCTCGTTCCCATCTGGGTCGGCAGCCGACGTTGACCTCGCGGTAAAATCAGCACGCACGTCTTTTGAGGATGGAAGATGGTCGAAACGCCCACAGGCCGACCGGAAAGCGACGCTTTTGCGCTTTGCCGATCTTTTGGAACGGGATCGTGAAAGCCTTGCCCTTATTGAAGCGGTCGAGGTCGGTAAACTGTTGCGCGATGCCAGGACGATTGATCTGCCCATGGCGGCGGCTATCCTTCGTTACACCGCAACGGCCGCTGATCATCTTTTCGGATCCACCTACCCCACTGACTCTCGATCGCTCGCCCTCACGATAAGAGCAGCGCGCGGCGTTGCGGCGGCAATTGTCGCCTGGAACTTCCCAATAGTGCTTGCCATCCAGAAAGTTGCGCCGGCACTTATCACGGGCAACAGCGTAGTACTCAAGCCGTCGGAACTGACTTCTCAGGGTGCGTTGCGACTGGGAGAGCTGGCACTTGAGGCCGGGGTTCCAGAGGGGGTATTCAACATTGTTCCGGGACTTGGGACAACCGTTGGCTCGGCGCTTGCGAATCATATGGACGTCAATATCCTTGCCTTTACGGGCTCGACAACGACTGGCAAACGCCTTCTCCAGGCGGCCGGTTCGTCAAACATGAAACGCCTCGTTTTGGAGTGCGGTGGGAAGTCCGCTCATATAGTCTTTGAGGATGCGCCAGACTTGGACCTCGTGGCAGACGGCGTATTCGCGCGGATGTTCGCGAATCAGGGTCAGGTCTGCTCAGCCGGTACGCGGCTGATCGTCCATCGCGGCCTTCATGATGCTCTTCTCGCGAAGTTGAAGCTTAGGATTGACGCCCTCGTTCCTGGAGACCCCCTTCACCCAGAAACCACTTTCGGGCCCCTGGTGAGCGCAGCACAACGCGACAAGGTCCAGGCCTATGTTGAAAGCGGGTTGGAAAGCGAAGCTCGACTTTTCTGTGGAAACGAGCACATTGTGCGCGCGACCGGAGGATTCTTTGTCGCGCCAACCGTCTTTCGAGACGTAGATCCAGATGCAAAGATCGCGCAGGAAGAGATTTTCGGACCGGTGTTATGCGTGCATGCTTTTGACCACGTTGACGAAGCTATCTTTCTTGCGAACCGCAGTACCTATGGTCTGACGGCGACCGCGTGGACGACCAATTTGGCGACCGCCCATAGATTGGTCCGAGAGGTCAAAGCGGGAGAAATTACAATCCGCGGAACCGGGAAACCAAGTTCCGGAGCGGCCTTGGGAACTCTACCGATCGAACCTCATCAGCAATCGGGTTTTGGGATTGAGGGCGGACTAGAAGGGATCGCCGCATATACTACACTAACCGCAGCTCAGATCTTTGTATAACGGGAAATCACACGCAATACGCCAAAAGGATAGCGGGCGAAGGATGAACGCTGCTGCGCTATCTAGATTGTTTTCGCGCTCGCAGTTGTTTCCGACGTCTTGGTCGCGCTGGAAGCTGCGGCGGTGACACAACCTCAAGATCTCCTCTCGCACGGAGATATGAGTGCCACGGGGCGACCCGCAAGTTGGATCCAACTCCTGTTGGTCGCCCTGGCACTCTTGATAGCTATGTTCGGACGATCCGCACTGGGCCCTCTGCAGGAGACCATACACTTCTCGCTGCATCTCAGTGACAACCAAATGGCGCTCCTGCAGGGTCCCGCTATGGCGCTTCCTATGGCCTTGGGTTCTATTCCTGTTGGGCTTCTTTGTGATCGAGTATCGCGCGCCAGAATCCTTATGTTCTCTGTCTTGATGAGTATTGGCTCCTTCCTGGTCACTGCATTTGCGGTCCAGTTTGCGACTCTGTTTATCGGGCGCTGTCTTGCCGGCACGGCTTCGGCAGCGATCTTGATCGCCTCCTTTTCATTCGTGGGCGATCTCTTTGCGCCGTCTACGCGTGGCCGGGCGTCTACCGTGCTGGCAAGCGGAGAGATCGTCGGCGCTCCACTATCCTTCACCTTGGGCGGAATCCTGCTGGTTATCGTCGGCGCATGGCCGGTCGGCCGACTTTTAGGCCTGCAACTGGACCCATGGCGATTGGCGTTGTTGTGCATGGGGATTTTCCTAATGCCCGTCGGGGCGCTCACGCTGCTTCTGCGAGAGCCCGTCCGACGCGGTCGGATAACCGAGAAGCCACCCTTACGCGTCGCGCTCGCCAAATTGTGGGAGTACCGAGCGGTCGCGCTACCGATCTTGTTGGCTCGTGGCATGGTGTGGATTGCCGATGGTGCTGTTTTCGTCTGGGCGGCTCCAACTTTCGCGCGCCGGCACCACATGGCTCCCGATAAGATCGGCGCTCTGATGGGTTTTGTGCTGCTGGCAAGCGGGCTGTTGGGCCCGCTCATTGGAGGGCCATTGGCCGACGCCTGTCTGCGTTGGGGAGGACCACGGCGCACGATGATCGCATTGGCGTGTGTCGCATTGCTAAGCGCCCCGCCGGCACTGTTCGCCGTCATGCCGACCGCCAACGGCGCGAGCTTGATGATGCTCATTTTTCTCACGCTCGGATTCAGCGTTGCGACCGCGGGCGTAGCCCTATCCATCGTCGTCATCCCGGTCGAGATCCGCGGCTTCTATCTCGGGATCAGCTTTACCTTCGGGTCGATCTTCTTCGTCGGTGTCGCTCCGCTTGCGGTAAGCATGCTGTCGGAGCTGCTGGGTGGTGGAGTCATGATCGGCAATGCCCTGGCGATCGTGTGCTGTGCGGCGAGCCTCCTGGGCGCCGCGGTCTTTGCCCTGAGTTCCCGCTTCGTTCCCGGTGCCGGCGTCGCTGGTACTGTCGACTGATGATGTCTGCCCGGCCCTCGTGAATGGGAGCGATGACAAACACGAACTGCCCTCAGCGACGATTGGAGAGAAGGCAGCTGACCTGATCGCGCCAACCTGTTTAATGGCGCGATTGAACATCAAACGACGATGAGCAGAGGTGTTCGTCGCAGCCATTGTTTTGCTTTGCAGCAGACGGACACCGCACCCTGGTAATTACACTAAATATCTTGGACTGAACCCTAATTTATCAAGATTGCACAAAACCAGCCCACGTATTCGAATGACGCATGAGATGAATGCTCACTGAAACAACAAAACCCGAGATTTCGCCATGAGGGCTCCGGGTCACAAAGTGTTAAGAGGGATCGCCGAGTATGAACAAAACGACAGTACATGGATTGGTGGCTGTAGTCCTGGCCGGAGCACTTTTGGGTGGCGCTCCGCCCGCGATCGCCGATCAAGCTGGGTCTGCCCAGGATTCCACCCAGCTTTCAGAAATCATCGTCACGGCGCAAAAGCGCTCTGAAACTGCGCAGTCCGTGCCTGCGACGTTGGATGTATTGTCCGCGGACCAGCTGCTGGACAAGGGTTACCATACCATCGAGGATTATCAGAAAGAGATTCCGGCGCTATTCGTTTCGGCCGGCCTCGGCCCTGGTACCGAAGCACCGGTCATTCGCGGTATGTCGACCGGCGGGGCAAATGGCGGGAACGGCCTGGTGACGGTATACATCGACGACGTTTCATTCTCCACTGCAATTGGTTTGAGCGGCCAGGTGGGGAACTACTTCGATCCTTCGCTGCTCGATCTCGATCACGTGGAAGTGCTCGAGGGGCCTCAGTCGACCCTCTATGGCGCCAATGCAATGACTGGTGTCATCAAATACGTGACGAAGCAGCCGGACCTGTCGAATTACTCGGTGAGTGTCCGCGGCGAACTTTCGCAGAATCAGACTGGCGGCCAAGGATATGCCGCTAGCGCCACGGTTAATATCCCAATCGTAAACGATAAGCTTGCTATCCGCGTCAGCGGTGAGTATCGAGGCGACCCCGGCTTCATTGACAATGTCTTTTACAACAAGGACAACTTGAACGTCGACAATGTTCGCGGAGGGCGCATCGCCATCCTCTATGACATTACTGATAATCTAAAGACGACGCTTACCGCGCTGACTCAAACCAGCCAGACGGACGCTCCCAATATTGTCTACGTTAACCCACAAACACTGAAGCCCAGTCTTGGGGTACTGGGTTACTCCAGCTCCCTGGATCCAATCATAGACCGTGCCCAAGCAGAGTCGGTGAACGATACGACGGTGTGGACTACGCCTTTCGCGACCGTGACCAATGTCTTCGCCTTTGTAGAAACGAACGGCTTCAACCAAGCTGATTACAGTCTTTATCCCAGCTTCTTTGGCGCACCATCGAATGTCGGCGCGGAGTGGAATCCGTACCCGGGAACAAGAGAGAGAAGTGACGAATTTCGCCTAGCGACAACCCCGGGGACAGTAGAGGGATTGGCAGGTCTGTATTGGTTTGACGAGTATGGTATCTACGACTCTTCCAACAGGCCATATAGCGCCGTCACTGGGCAGGAACTTCCTCCCTCGTATACGTTCCCGAGCGGCGAGCCGTTCTTCGATCTCTTCGATCAGCACAGCCAGATCGCCTACCTTGAGTACGCGGTTTTCGGCGACCTGACCTATCATCCGATACATGACATCGATGCCACCTTCGGGATTCGCCGCAGCTGGATTGACCAGCACGAATACCAGCGTTTCAGCGGATTAGTGGAAGGCGGCACAACCTATCAGAATTCGACGACGCACGAAGACAGCACATCGTACCTCGGAACCGTTAGCTGGCATCCAACGCCGGGTTTCACCGGGTACTTCCGCGTTTCCAGCGCTTATCATCCTGGCGGGTCTGATCTTTTAGCGCCCAAGTTGCTCGCCGCTGGTATAAACCCCGTCTACAAAGCCTCGACGATGTGGAACTATGAAGTTGGTGCCAAAGGTGATCTATTCGGAGGCCGGATGAGCTATACGCTCACCGGCTTTCGCATGCTTTGGAAGGACTTGCAAATAGAAGGCGTGCTAGATGGGCTCGGGTACGAGGCCAACGCCGGCAGCGCCAGAAGCGACGGCGTGGAGGGCTCGGTAAGATTCAAGCCCGTGAGAAACCTGACGGTGAGCCTGAATGCGGCGTATGTAGATGCCAGAATAACGGCAGATGTCCCAACGCTGAATGCGGTGGACGGACAACCTCTACCACAGGCGGCAAAAGTTAGCGGAAGTGCATCACTCGATTATCGATTTGCGCCGATACGCAGCGTTTCCCCGTTCGCCGGAATGACCTACGCCTACCGCGGGACAAGCTATTCTGGCTTTTCTGGAGCTGGCTTTGGCGTGACCTCGTATCAAATGCCCGGCTACAGCACGCTTGATTTGCGCGCCGGGGTCGATTGGTCGAATTACAGTGTGATGTTCCGAATCGCAAATGCGACCAACTCTTACGGAATAGTCAACGTCCAGACGATCCCTGCCATAGGAGGGCCGCTGGGGGGATCGGTGATTCCGCCACGAACCTACAGCTTAGCCGTCGCAGCCAATTTCTAATGCGACCGTCTACGGTTGCCGTTTTTCGACAACAACGGGCACGGCATGCGGGAGTTTTGGCGCACGAAACGACAGCTCCTCCTGGCGAGCGCTTACGCAGGTCAACGCGCTCCCCGTCCCCCGTGCGTTGCCAGTATGAGCTTCGGTTGCGCTAACGATTCTTGGCGGAAAACGACGTGAGTCGATCCTCTTTTGGGGCTCTGCCGAAATATGCCTTATATGCCCAAGTAAAACTACTTGGGTGATCGTACCCAACCTTGTACCCAATCAGTCCGAGCGGATTGTCTGAAGTCATGATCAGGCGTCGCGCTTCCTCCATTCGCCGCTCTTGATAGAACGCTCCGATGGTTGTACCGAACTCCTGCTTGAATCCGGCAACGAGCTTAGATCTGCACATGCCTACCCTTGCGGCCAGTTCGGACAGACTGGGCGGCGCCTCGAAATTGTGGCTGAGAAAGAGCCACACCTCTCGCAAGCGCTTCCGATCGATCGCGGTGAGTCGCGCAAAGTCCGGCTGTGTATAACCACACAAGAATTTCACGAAGTGATAAAACAACTCCAAGCTCTTCAATTCTATCTGTAGTTCACTTAAGCGATCACGGGTGTCGATCTCAAGAATCTCCAGAAGGCCGCGCTGCATTGGAGCAGTCATCGGATATTGCTGCCAGAAGAAATCGCTCAGGGATCCTTGAGCCAAACTCTTAAGCGGTTCCGGAAGTTCTCCCGACCGAAAGGGAAACACAGTACCTAAGAGCTCGGGTCGGATAATGAGAATGATGCTTTCGTCACGCGTTCCGCAAACGGCTCGTTGACGCTTCATCATCCCCGCTGGCTGAGCGATGATACTGCTCGAGTAATCAAGAAAATGTTCGAGTTTGGTGTCGCCAAACTGAAGATGCAGGCGAGATGTCTTGGTAAAGCCAATCTTGATGAGATCCGGGCCAGTTATTTCCAGCTCATAGTCAGACCGATACTCCAAGTTTCCTCGAATAACATCGAGATTACCGCACGCAATCAGGTGCCTCGTTTGGGCGCCGCCGTCGACAATCGGCGAGGGATGCGTTCGCCGGCTATCTCTAATAAGCATCCCTCCGCTGAGGTGAACGTCATCCCATCGCGAGCTCACAGTGGCTGCGGTGCCGACATCTCGAACTCGCACATCGGCGTCCCGTGCTTGCGGATGGCTAGGCATTCGGATCGGCCGTGATGGATTGAAATATTTCCATTTCACTGCCTCCTTGGACTTGTCGTAGTGGCAAATGTAGCGCCACTGATCCAGTCGAAACTCATGGCGTACCTGGTCCTCACATTCAGCTTCTCGCGCTCAACTTTGTTCCCTGAGTTCGAATACATTCCCATCGGGATCGCGGGCATAGGTAGCCTTGGCGATTCCCTCGAAATCAACGGGCGGGCAGTGAAAGGGCACGCCGGCTTCTTTTAGCCGTTCATACTCGCCTTCGATATCGGTGACCTCTACGCAAAAGTGGGTGATGCCGTGATCGCAGACCGGTCGCTTGGGATCGAGCGCCTGGGGGCGCGGTTCGGAGAATTCAAACAGTTCAAGCTGCATTTCACCTGCTTTGAGTAAAGCAACCTTCCCCTTCGCGTCTTTCAGCCTCAAGACTTGTTCGTAACGAGCGCCCTCGAAGGTGGTCTGAACAACGAGCTCCATGCCCAAGCACTTCTGGTAAAAATCGATCGATCGGCCAAGGTTTGCCACCGATATGCCAATGTGGCCCAAACCGCGTATCACGGAGCCGCCTCGCTATCGACAGACAAGGGGACTTTAGCCGCCCTCTGAGGAACCACATGAAAAGTGTCGCAACCAATGAGGCCACCGTCAACGATAAGCCTTGTGCCCGTAATGCGGCGCGCTTGGTCCGAGGCAAGAAAGGAAACGGCCGCGGCAACATCTTCGGCGAGCGTAAATCCTCCCATTGGGCTGGTGGACTCGGCTTCGGCAAGGACTTCTGCGGCCGTGACCCCGCCCTCCTTCGCCCGCTCCTTGGCAATCTTGTCCCATAGCGGCGTGTGCACGTCGCCCGGATGCACCGAATTGCAGCGAATATTCAGCTTCTGCGCCGCGCAATACTGAGCGACCGATTTCGTCAATTGGCTCACTGCGGCCTTACTCGCACCGTAAGCGGTGTTATAGGGGGTCGCCAAAAGGCCCGCGACTGACGAAATATTAATGATCGAGCCGATCCCGGCTCGACGCATGGCGGGTAAAGCGGCTCGACAGCCTAGGAAGACCCCCTCCACGTTTATCGCGAACACCTTCTTCCAGACGGATAGCGGCGTATTCTCCGGGCTCGTGGCTGCCATCGGCCCAACAATGCCTGCATTGTTGACGAGAATATGTAAGCCTCCGCACCGCTCTTCGATATCTTGCACTACCACTTTCCATCGGCTCTCGTCACAGACATCCTGCTCGAGAAATATAAAACCTCCTTCGTGCGCGATCGTGGCGCCGAGCTCGGCTTGAATATCAGTGATGATGACACGAACGCCATTTGTTGCCAGGCGTTGCGCAATGGCCTTCCCAAGCCCGGATGCCCCACCAGTGACGAGCGCGGTCCTCTGCTCTACTGCACGCATTACGTAGCTCCCTCGGGAATCATATGCTCGGGCGCTTCCAGGCGCTGCGTCAACGCAGCCATAAACTTGGCCGCCGTCACGCCATCAATGGCTCGATGATCCACCGACAATGTGACTCGCATCAGAGTTGCGATTCTTGTACTGCACCCTTTTGAGGCGATGACGCGCGGCTTGCCGGCCCCTATGGCCAAGATGGCGCATTGCGGCGGATTGATGATGGCGTCAAACTGATCGACACCGTACATGCCTAGATTGGAAAGGCTGAACGAGCCGCCGATTATCTCGTTCATTTTGAGTGCGTTTCCGTTCGCCCGAGAAATCAACTCCCTCATGTCCCGCGAAATCTCCCAGATTGTTTTGGACTCGGCACTGCGAATTATCGGCGTCGACAGCCCTTCCTCAAGCGCTATTACAACGGAAATGTCCGCGGTCCGGAACTGTCGAATTTCACTGTCAGCCCACTGGATGTTTATGCCTGGATTCTCCATCAAGGCAACGGCGCATGCCTTGACGATCATGTCGTTTAGCGACAGCGGCTCTGACGGGTTGCGCGCCCGCAGCTCCTGCCGAAGCCGAACAAGTGCGTCGATCTCGACGTCGGCGACGATACGAAAGTGCGGGATCGACCGCTTCGCTTCCGTCATGCGCGCTGCAATCACCCTGCGAATCGGCGATAGCACAGCAACGGAGTAAGGGCTATCCATGATCGTCTTCGATCAAAGCAATATCGGTATTGACAGCTGCCGTTTGCCCTTGCGCCAAAAGGATCTTAAGCAGCGTTCCGCTTACGGGGGACTCGACTTCTTGAGTCGCCTTTGCGGTCTCGATTTCCACAATCGGCTCGCCTTTCTCGACTCGCTCGCCCTCGCCTTTTAACCATCGAACGACAGTACCTTCCTCGAGGCCCATGCCCCATTTAGGAAGATTTACCTTTGTGATCATGCCGAGTATCCAATGTGGCGCGCCGATGCCTTCATAGCAGCCGCCTAACCGCAGCCGCGAGTTGCGTCTTTGTGGGGAACACCAGGTTTTCCAGTGCCGGGCTGAAGGGAACATGCACATCAGGCGCGCTTAGACGCAGAATTGGTTTCTTCAGGCAATTAAAGGCCTCTTCGCACACGATCGCCGCAATTTCCGCGCTGACATTTGCGATGCGATGAGCGTTCTCGATCAGGATCAACCGTCCCGTCTTCGCAACCGATTCGATGATCGTTGTCATGTCCAACGGCTTGAGAGTGCGCGGATCTATGACCTCTAGCGAAATGCCCTCTTTACTCAGCGTATCACCAACATCCAGCGCCAATCGCATAGCGCCCCCGATCGCCACGACGGTGACGTCAGAGCCCGGCAGCTTCACATCGGCCTTACCGATAGGGACAAGGTAATCCGGATCTGTCGGTACCTCACTCTTAAGCGGCCACAACTTCGTGTCTTCGAACAGCATCACCGGATCGTCGTCGCGAACTGCCGATTTGAGAAGCCCCTTGACGTCCGCTGGGCTGGATGGGCATAGGATTTTCAGGCCGGGTACATTCATGAACATCGGATAGGGTCGGTCAGAGTGCTGGGCGGCCAGTGCCGCGCCGTAATACATACAACAGCGAAAGACGATCGGCACTTGCACCTGTCCGCCAGTCATGTAGCGAAGTTTTGAGGCCTGATTGATTATCGGATCCGACGCCAGGTACATGAAGCTGGCAATGGTCAGATCCACGATCGGCCGCAAGCCGGTAATCGCAGCTCCGATGCCGACACCGGTGAAACTGGTCTCCGAAATTGGCATGTTCCAGATCCGCGACGCATCGAACCGTTCGAAGATTTTTCCACCTCCATAAATCTCCATGTTCTCGCCCATTAATATGACGCGCTCGTCTCGCTCGAGCTCCTCGATCTGGGCCTGAACGAGTGCGTCAAGGTAGCTCATGCGCACTTGCGCGGTGGCACCCGCCTTCCCTATTGCAGCGGACATGGACGAATGCTCCTTAACGCGAACCGGTGGCTCGTTGCGCAGCATCGGGGATGGGATCGCTGTATAGGTAGTCATAGAGACTCGCCGCATCGGGCATCGCACTCTCTTCACCGAACCGAATGGCTTCACTCACCGTCTTTAGCACTTCAGCTTCGATCGTCGCGAGTTCCCCTTCGGAGATCCCGTCCGACAACAGCACGTGTCTATACAACACAATCGGATCTCGACGCGTCTTGTGCTCCTCTATCTCTTCAGCCGATCGATAAGGCGATTTCTCGACAAATAGCCCTACTTGATGTTCGTCGAAACGATAGGTCTTGGCCTCTATGAGCGTCGGGCCATGCCCGCTGCGAGCGCGCTGCACCGCCTCGTCGGTCGTTTCATACACGGCGCGAACGTCCTGGCCGTCGATCTGTATCCCGGTCATTCCGTAGCTCTCCGCTCGTTTGGCTATGCTGGGTTGCCCATGACTGCGTGCCACCGATGTCGTGATCGCGTAGCCATTGTTCTCGCAGACGTAGATGACCGGCAGCTTCCAGAGCGAGGCCATGTTTAGCGACTCGTGAAAGGTACCTTGATTGACCGCTCCATCGCCAAAGAAGCACAAGCTCACCTGGTCGGTGCCTCGCACTTTGGCGGACAGGCCGCAACCCGTAGCCAATGGAATGCCGCCTCCGACAATCGCGGACTCCCCAATGATGCCGACGCTCTTATCGGCGAGATGCATTGACCCGCCTCGGCCCTTACATATACCGGTCTCCTTTCCCATGAGTTCGGCCATCAAGGCCTTTAAGTCTGCGCCCTTACCAATGGGGTGCCCGTGCGAGCGGTGCGTTCCGGTCATCGCATCATCATCTCGGAGCGCCATGCAGGCCCCGACGATAGTCGCCTCCTGCCCGATGCTGGCGTGGTATGCACCCGGTATCTTGCCCGCTATATAGAGCTTGGTGCCCTCTTCCTCAAATCTTCGAATGCGTAGCATCCGACGATAAGTTTCGCATTGTCGTGACTTATTCAGCGGCATTCAGGTTCCTGTCTATCCAATACGTCGGTGTAACGGCGGTGAGCGTTGGACGTCGACTCAAGCGCCTATCATGGAGGAGTGAAACGAGGACCATACGGGGCGCTATAGAGAGGCTCTAAACGAGTCACGGCTTTTGAGACTGGAATCTCCGGCGAACCCATACGCAGCTATGACGATAAAGCGGCACACAGCTCGGCGTGCCTATCGGCACGCATTTAATCTACTTGTTACGGTCGTCCCGGCGCACTCAAAGAGCGAAACCCTGTTTCAGAGCCAACAGCAATACCTCGCCCCATTACGGGTCGCCAACGGCGGCATCCGACAATCGAGCGGCTGCTACTCGTTCCTGCGCGATGTCGTGTAGCTGAGCCTGTCGATGCAAGGCCTATCGCTCCATTAAGGCATCAGCGTGACTGCCCCCATTCGGTGAGAAGAAGATACTGGCAATGGCTACTATCTGCGTTTGAAAGCAGCAAGAAGATGTTTGAAAAGGTAAGTTCTTAGCATCGGATGACGCGAATCTTTTGAGGAGAGTGGCCGAAGAGGGCGCGGATCACGGTCGTCGAAAAAATGCAAGAATGCTCGTAGCCAACGGCTCCAGCACTTTGCGCGATCGACTGGGTACCATCCCGCAACAGCTCAGAGGCGCGTTCAATGCGCACCTCTTGCAGGCATTCAGGCACCGACATGCCGAACAAACGGTGAAAACCCGAAGTCAGTGCCATCCTATTCAGTCCGACCTCCCGCGATATGCGCTCGAGCGTCATGGCTTCAGCGCAATGGCGCACCAATAAGTCGCGCGCCTCATACAGCCGCAGACCCGAACGCGTACCCGGGAGGGACTTTTAAGGTTCGAAATCGCTCAGCTGCAGTTCAATGGGCTGCCCGTGTGGCGTGCGATCGGCGGCGTGGTCCCAGGCCCGCTTGTGACGGGCCAGCTCCTCAAACGAGCTCACGCCTTTGGTTGCGACCATGTGCTCGAGGGCAGAAAACCAGTGATGATAATAGGTATCCCCAAGATCGCCGTCGCCCGCTGCTTGCGCTGCAGCGATTCGAGCGCTCAGGGCCTGAACCCATTCGTGCCAGGAAAATAGACCCTGTTGATACAACGTCAGGGTCATTGCAAACGCCTGCGCTTCCCAAGGCTCGGAGAAAACAGGCCCGCTGTCGTCTCGAGGATGACCACACGATGCCGGAGGCGGTAGACTCACCTCAGGCACTCCATATACGATTCCCAGGCGTCAATTGACACGCTAAGACCCGGGCTGCCGTCCCCGCCCCATAGCTCGCTCCCCCGGAAAACAACCGTATATAGCCATTGCGGATTTTCCCCCAGTCCTTGCGCATGCGCGTCCGGGAACACATGAGCACCGTGGACGTGCTCAATCCGTCCTATCTTCCCTCGGGCATATCCCGGCAGGCGGGTATGATGGTCTACCAGTGCGGCACGCATCCGCACCCGGTCGCCTATTGCAAATCTTGCCGGGTTCACAGCGGGCCGCAGAGTAGATGCTCCTGAGGTCAAGACGTCTGGTACATCAGCCGCTTGCAATACGTGAGTCACCGGGAGCGGCGGACGAAGCATATGGGCAGCGGCAATCTCGTCGCAGCCCACTAAGCCGCAGTCGATCAGGAGCTTTTCCAGCCCCTTGATCCATTTCTCGTAATAACTGAGCTTGCTATAGTCTGGGAGCGTTTCGAGCACGCTACGCACCATGTCGACATTCCAGGCACCCGTCACGCCCATCGAGAACATCAGCGCCATGGCTTGCGGTTCCCACCCGGCATGGAAGGCCCCATCTTCGTGCTCGCAATCGACCGGCCCGTATCCGGTCCGGCCGCCGAGATCCGCTTGGGTTTTATAGCTCACCTCGTGACGTCCGGTGTCCTGGGTAACCCCGTTCCTATCATCGAGTCACGTGTCACTAGTTCTGCCAGCTGATCCTCGGTCATGTGATCAGTACCTGCCGGCCGGCGCGGTACAACGAGATAGCGCACCTCTGCAGTCGAGTCCCAAATACGGATTTTCGTCGATGCTGGTAGTGCGACTCCAAAATCAGCCAGCACCCCGCGCGGATCCCTCACCGCACGGGCGCGGTATGGTGCACTTTTGTACCAAATCGGTGGGAGGCCCAGAACTGGCCACGGATAGCAGCTGCATAATGTGCAAACCACTAGATTATGAAGTGACTCGGTGTTTTCAACTGCGACCATATGCTCGCCCTGCATGCCTACGTAACCGAGCGAAGCAATAGCGGTCGTGGCGTCCTCGAGAAGCCACCGCCGAAACGTTAGATCGACCCACGCCCGAGCGATGACGCGCGCTCCATTGCGTGGACCTATTCTCGTCTCATAGGACTCTATGACGGCATCCAGAGCTGCAGGATCGATATAACCCTTTTGCGTCAGCACCGTACGCAATGCACGAACCCGCAGGTCCATTTCGCCCAGCTCGCTGTACCCGTGATCGTGAGGATACTCGTTGTCTGCCATGTAAGCGTCATCCGAAGGCCGTCTAGCGCCGCGGTCTAAATCGCCGAAGGATAGTGTCCACTAGTTTAGCTGGTGGACACCGTGGCAGATAAGAGCATCGAGATCGTTGAAGGTCTTGTGGTCAGGGCGCCGGCTAATGGCCGACGCACCTATAGCGAGACAGCCAAGCAAGCACTGGTGCAGTTGTCTTTGCGTCCCGGCGTGTCGGTCGCCGGCTTGGCACTCGCCCACGGCATCAACGCGAACTTGCTGCGCCGCTGGATGACGCAGTATGTGCCCGGTGCGAGGGCCGGCAATGGCCCAGGCTCTGGTGCCTCGCTGCTGCCGGTCAGCACGTCGGCGGCGGCAGCGCCGCGGGCGGCACCGAGTACGGATTGTTGCACCGGCGCGGCGCGAGCAATACTTGCAGCTGTTTAGTCAAATACCGCACGGAGCTACTGTTGGAGTGAACGGTCTCAGCGGTTCAGTCAGGTTCATTTTCGCAGAAGGCGGTCTACTGGCAATTGGTCCCGGATGGGCAAAAGGAATTGAGTTCCTTCCTTCGCAGCCAACCCGGTGGGGCAGCTCTCGGATCATCTTGACGATCCCGCCTTACTTCCCGAGGGCGTTTCCTTGCAACAGGTCGATGCGGATTGGTATTTGTTCGTCCAGAAGGATGACTAATTCGCTCGCGGGCCTGTCAAGACGGTGGGAACCGAACGCTTACCTTCATCGCCCCCCGGCCACATTTCAAAGTCCCGACCCCCTGGTAATGCGAAAAGTCCGACCACCTGACTTTTCAAAGGTGATCCGGCCGACGCCGATAGCCATGTGGTTGCGGGACTTTTGCGGGAGTCGGTGGTGCTTTGTGCTGCCCAGTGGTGATAAATGCAACAGTATCCCGGCGGCAGTGGTTTAGTAACTCTCTGAAAAACAAATAAACCCATTTTCGCTCATGTGGCGAAAAAGACACCTGTTCGAACTACGAACCAGGGGGTCGGGAGTTCGAATCTCTCCGGGCGCGCCAACTTACGGCTAAGTCTGAATATTCTGGCGATCTCTGAATATTTTCGCCGCTCATGACCTCGGCTTGGCCTTCGTGAGTCCCCGCAGATAGTGCCGCTTCGTGCGCGACGTGATTCGAGATCGCATCGATGCTCGTAGGCGCGACGAACCAGAGCTAGAGACTTTCTTCTCCCTAAGCCGCCAGAACCCGTTCTTTGTCAAGAATCTGGAAAGCATCCAGGGCGACGAGCGGGACGTGATATTCATTTCCATCGGATACGGTCGCGATTCCGACGGACGACTGTCGCAAAACTTCGGCCCCATCAATAATGACGGCGGCGAGCGGCGCTTAAATGTACTGATCTCCCGCGCGAGGGAGCGCTGCGAGGTTTTTTCATCGATTACGGCGGACGACATCGATATCTCCAGTCGCAAGGCCGGTGTGGTGGCACTTAAACACTTCTTGCGATACGCCGAAAAGGGTTACCTTGATGTTCCACAAAAGGCCGGCAAACCGTTCGACAGCGACTTCGAGGAGTCGGTGGCACATTTCCTGACTACCCGCGGATATAAGGCCCACGCCCAAGTCGGTATGGCGGGGTTCTATATAGACCTCGGCGTGCTGAGCCCGCAGAACGCCACGCGCTATCTACTTGGAATCGAGTGCGACGGTGCCACGTATCATTCGTCTCGATCCGCTCGCGACCGTGACCGCATTCGGCAGGAGATCTTGGAATCGCGGGGATGGCAGATTCATCGGATATGGAGTACAGACTGGTTTAATCGGCGCAGTTCTGAGGAAAACCGCCTTGTTGATGCCCTCGAACGAGCGCAAAGGATACGGGGAACAGTCACTGCGGAGCCAAGACAGGAGGTCGCCTCCCGGCCACGCTCCACGCCTCCCTTAAAGGTGAACGTAGATTCCGCTCGCTCAAGTGTTCCATATCGGGAAGCATCGTTCAGAGTGCAGTCCGACGCCGCGCCACACGAGGCGCCCGCGCAAAAGGTTGAGGAAGCCGTGAGCGGGATTGTCGATATAGAAGGGCCGATCCATGAGGAGGAGATCGCTCGGCGGCTGGCGACCGTCTGGGGCCTCGACCGAGCTGGTTCGCGTATCCAGGAAGCTGCCCGGCGAGCACTGAAAGCATTGGAACGGCGTACAGTGCTGCGGCGGGAGGGGCCATTCTGGTGCGTATCCGAAAATCGAGCTGTTCAAATACGTGATCGTACCGACGCCCGATCAATGACACTCCGGAAGGCGGAATATCTTCCGCCAGCAGAAGTTGTGGTCGTGGCGGAGGCCGTGGTCAAAGAAAACGTGCGAGTGCCTATGGATGAGCTGGTCGTTGAAATCACCCGCCGCCTTGGGTTTCAGCGAACGGGGCCGGACTTGCAAAACGTGATTCTGAGTGTCATCCGGAGCGAGCTGGGTAAAAAGCTCAGAACGCATGAAGATGGTGCCGTGATGATGATGACGTCGAACTGAACCATACGTGCGGGAAGCGCCGCCGCGAACAATTAACTAGATGATTTGTGGCGCGCCGGGAGAGATTCGAATTCCCGACACCTTGCTTGGTAGGCTGATCATCGTATTCGATGCTAACTCCAAATCAATCACCTACAGCGCTGGCCGACATTCGATACCTCTACCCCCACTCACAATTACGACACAGTCGGCCTCGCTGAGGCGCAATTCTGCACAAGAGCAGATATGCTATTTACAGGTGCCCGTTTGGAAGTTAGTTGGAGTTCTCTGCAATGGCAGAAATGATCCGCAAGAAGGAATCAAAACTCCCTGGCCCTTGGCTTCTCGACCGTGCGGCCCTCGCGGCGCTCGATGAAATCATCGACGAACAATGGTCGCGACTTGAGGCCCACAAAAAGGGCCAAATCGAGGATGCGGTGCAAGCGGAGCAAGACGGCGTCCGAAAGTCGGGGCCTAATCCAGGAAGTAACGAGGGTGCGTGCGACGTGGACAGCGAAATCGAGCGGCGTGCGAAGCAAGACAGCCGCTATTCCGGCGACGGCCGCACCGTCGTGCTTACGTTGGCGTCAGGAAATAAAATTCGAGTGAATAGCTTTCGCGAGGCCATAAACGACGTTAGTTGTCAGGAGCACGAAATCGCGAAAGTCGAGGTGAAGTTATATTGTGGAGGTATCAGGGGTGATCTCGTTGTCCCGACGGCGGACATCAGTCAGGGGCTATCGCTCGTCGCCCTGCCTGAGGCTTCCGAGCAGGCCGACGAGCTGTTTGTCAGGCTCAACGGTTGGGCCGAGCAGTACAAGCCGGATTTGCTTCGCCGCATCCGAGGCATGGGTCCTATCTTTGCCTGGGTGATTGCGCTGATGGCTCTCGCAGTAATTCTAGTGATTTTATTAATGACGGGCGTCGCAGCTGAGACTAACTCGTTGACGGACGCTGTCCGTGATTTGGTGGCAAAGGGCGTGAAGCCGGAGGATTACGGCCGGGCCCTTGAACTTCTCCTCCGGGAGTCGCCCGGATATCCCAAGCAGAACGGTGTACTAACCGTGCCAGCATGGTTTAACGTTGCGGCCATTATATTGGCTGCAATCGCGGCTCTCCTGTCGTTCCAAGCACGCACGGCGTTCGACATCGGAAAAGGTGCCGCGAGCGTCTTGCGTCAGAGGCGCTACGACTGGTTCTTGCGGAAGGCTATCCCAGCCTTTTTCATCGTCGGCGTATTGAGGTCGGCCGTCGGATCGTGGATTCTCGAAATGTTCCGGTCGAAATGAAGGCGAGGCCCCCGATTGGCCGAGACATCACCCGATTTCGCCTGGTCGGGTGCGCTAGTCATGAATCAGGTCCGGCAAATCTGTAGCTGCTTGCACTGAAGCCGACATTGACGGCGCCGCGAAACTTCGAAATTCGAGTGGTCAGAGACAATTAAATTGGTGACGCCATGTCGCCAAAAAAAGTTTGGCGCGGACTTAACGCTTCATCGCCTGGATCACCCTGGCTTGGTCTTCAAGCGCTTTCGCGTCCTTTTCGCGCTCCGTCTTTCTGTAGAGCGCCGCCAGATTGTCCAGATTCGCGGCCACATCGGGATGATCCGGGCCCAAGGCCGTCTCCCGTATCGCCAGCGAGCGCTTGTAGAGCGGTTCGGCCTGTGCGTACTGGCCTTCCGCGTCGTATAGCAACGCGAGGTCGTTCAGGATCGTGGCCACATCGGGATGATCGGGGCCGAGGGCCTTCTGCATGATCGCCAGCGAGCGCTTGTAGAGCGGTTCGGCCTGCGCGTACTTGCCTTCCGCGTAGTACACCAACGCGAGGTTGTTCAGGCTCGCGGCCACATCGGGATGATCCGGGCCCAAGGCCTTCTCCCGTATCGCCAGCGAGCGCTTATACAGCGGTTCGGCCTGTGCGTAATGCCCTTGCGTCCTGTACAGCGCCGCCAGACTGTTCAGGCTCGCGGCCACATCGGGATGATCCGGGCCCAAGGCCGTCTCCCGTATCGCCAGCGAGCGCTTGTAGAGCAGTTCGGCCTGCGCGGACTGGCCTTCCGCGTCGTACAGCGCCGCCAGACTGTTCAGGCTCGCGGCCACATCGGGATGGTCCGGGCCCAAGGCCGTCTCCCGTATCGCCAGCGAGCGCTTGTAGAGCGGTTCGGCCTGCGCGTACTGGCCTTCCCTGTCGTACAGCGCCGCCAGACTGTTCAGGCTCGCGGCCACATCGGGATGGTCCGGGCCCAAGGCCTTCTCCCGTATCGCCAGCGAGCGCTTGTAGAGCGGTTCGGCCTGCGCGTAATGCCCTTGCACGTGGTACAGCGCCGCGAGGTCGTTCAGGCTCGCGGCCACATCGGGATGATCCGGGCCCAAGGCCTTCTCCCGTATCGCCAGCGAGCGCTTGTAGAGCGGTTCGGCCTGCGCGTAATGCCCTTGCACGTGGTACAGCGCCGCGAGGTCGTTCAGGCTCGCGGCCACATCGGGATGATCCGGGCCCACGTCTTGTTCGGCAACCTGCAACGCCTTCTTCTCCGCCACCACGGCCTGATCATAGCGTCCCTGCCTGTACAATGATTTAGCCTCGGCGTTTAGCCTTTCCCATTCGCTGCCCTGCGCCTGGACAGCCACGCTCGTACCTAAGCTAAGCAGAGTCGCTAGTAGTACAGCAGGGGATTTTTTCATGTGATCTTCAGTAGGGTCAGGTGAAGTGGATGGCTGTATGTATAGACCGACCAGATAGGATGCGTTGGGAGCCATGTCACCGTCTCTCGTCGCGTCTAGACAGATTATCGATCGTCGAGACGTCGCTGGCTGAGCGGCAGGCCCTCAATCCCAGCGCAGCGAAGTGTGAAACCGGTCACGGCATCCGGCAGTGGGGGTGCTACTCTCGGTAGTCCGCTATTTGAATAACCTGCGCTCGTATTACGCACAAACTACGTAAGTAGTCTCACCAATCCTGATCCGCCGCCATTGTAGCCTTCGTCCAAGGAGGCGCCTTGTGAACACCGAGTCGGATTCCATCCCCCGTGCGTTTGAAGGGCCTCTGATTGACGTGGTGGTTGAGAGCTGGCGATTCAGCCGGACTTTCGCTCGTGTTTTAACGAAGCTTGACGCAGGCGAAGCCGGCAGGTATCAGAGCCAACTACGCTTCTACCTCAAACGGCTCGACGAGGCTCTAGCGAGCGCCGGCCTTAAGCTCGTAAATCTTGAAGGACAACCGTACGACCCCGGTATGGCTGCGACCGCACTCAATATCGCCGACTTTGGGCCCGACGACGTGTTGCTTGTGGAACAAATGGTTGAACCAATCATTATGGGAGAGCATGGGATCCGCAGGATTGGCACCCTCATGCTCAGGCGTGCAAAAGCATGACGACTTATGTTGGCATCGACCTTGGGACAACCAACAGCGCCATCTGTTCCTACGACGGCGAGGCGCTGCACCTTCAGAAGAGTCCGGAACAAAACGACGTCACATCGTCGGCCATTTTCTTCGACAAGCGTGGCAACAAACACGTTGGGTTGCGTGCCTATCAGAACGCCGCCAGAAACCCAGACAATGCGGCTACCCTGTTCAAGCGAATGATGGGCACAAGCACGATGCTGAAGTTGCCGGCCGTCTCGCTGGAATTGACGCCGGAGCAGTGCTCCGCGGAGATCCTGAAAGTGCTCTTCGGCTATCTGCCGGAACAGACGCGAAGTGACCCGACTACCGGAACTGTCATCACGGTTCCAGCGGCCTTCAACCAGATGCAAAAGGACGCGACGCTGTCGGCCGCCGAGCTGGCCGGAATTGGCCGGGTTGCTTTGATGCAGGAACCCGTGGCGGCCGTAATGGCCGTCATGCGCCAGCGAAAGTCGGACGGTATATTTGTAGTTTATGACTTTGGCGGCGGCACACTCGATATAGCGATCGCTGAGAGCATCGCTGGCCGCGTTAGTCTTCTCTCTCACGGCGGCATCGCGATGTGCGGGGGCCGGGACTTTGATCTCGCCCTTTTTGATCAAGTCGTCAAGCCGTGGCTCTTGAAGCAGTTTTCGCTGCCAGAGAACTTTGGTTCTCAGGACCGATACAAAAGCCTTCTGCGCATGGCAACGTGGGCGACTGAGCGCGCCAAGATCGAATTATCCTCGAAACAGGAGGCTGCTATCACGCTTTCGGAGACTGAACTTGGAATGCGAGACGAGACAGGTCAGGAGATCTATTTGGATGTTCAGATCGGCAGGAGCACGCTCGACCGGCATATTGCCGCCAAGGTGGATGAGTCTATCCAGGCGACCCGCGATACGCTTGCCAAGGCAGGTCTTAGTGCGCCCGATATCGAAAGGATCGTCTTCGTGGGCGGCCCGACGCAGTACAAACCGTTGCGTGATCGAGTCTGTCAAGAACTATCGATAGCCGGATCCACCGATATCAATCCGATGACTGCGGTGGCCGAGGGTGCGGCGCTATTCGCAGAATCCATCGATTGGGCGTCGGAAGCGAGGGGGCGCAAGAGTTCTCGTGGCGGCCTTGTGGCGCGATCAGCTCTGAAAGTATCGCTGCAGTTCGCGTCCCGTACGCCAGACGCTAAGACGAAGGTAATACTCAAGGTTGGCCAACCGACCTCTGGCGCTGAGTTTCAGCTCGACAGCCTCGACACTGGATGGTCTTCCGGGCGTTTGCCGCTGAAGGATGCGGCGGCGGTCGAGGTCCCGCTTGGAAAGGCTGGCGAGAACACCTTCAAGATCTTTCTCTTCGATGCCCGCGGTGGGTCGGTAGCGATCGACCCCTCAAAACTCGTCATCACCCGAACCGCGGCCACGGTCGATGCCATTCCAGCATCCTCATCGCTCGCGTTTGAGGTTCTCGATCGGCTTGGCGGACGTCCTGTCCTCGACTACTTGGTCAAAGAAGGGGAGCCGCTGCCCAAGAAGGGAGTTAAGAAGTTTAAGGCCGCGAGCTCGCTGCGGGCAGGTGGGGATGGTGCCTTGCGCTTCAAGTTATGGGAAGGTGATATCGACGATCCAGTGACCGATAACCGGTACATTGGAATGCTCACCATTACAGGATACACCTTCGACGATGGAGTCATTCCAGCCGGTGCCGAGCTCGTATGCGAGTATGAAGTGCTGGACTCAGGCAATGTGACATTCGAAGTGTCGGTTCCCAGTATTAAGGTCAACTTCCCCAGCGGCCGGAACCTCTATTCTCGGCAGGCAGGACAGATTGACTTTGCCAACGCGGGTCGACGCGTGCAAGAGGACGCCAGCGCGTTGCGCCATCGGCTCGATGCCCTGTCAGGTCGAATAGAAGACGAACGACTGGAACGCATTAATGCGAAGCTGGAAGAAGCTGAGCAAGTGGGTCCTCAGGAGACCGATCCAGAACGGGCCAAGGCCGCGATGGACCGGGTGCTCGAGGCAAAGAGGGTTCTCGCCCAAGTGCGTCGTGATCACCTGAAAGACATGCGACGCATGGATCTTGACTCCTGTGTCGAATTCTTCGAGAAGGCCGTTCGGCCTCTCGCTCGTCCGACGGAAGTGACAGCCTACGAGACCCTGATCGCCACAGCCCGGCGAGCCGTCGATCGCACTGATACAGGTGAGTTTGAAGCGAAGCTCTCCGAACTGCGTGACCGGAACTTCGAGATCCTGTGGCGCCAAGACTGGTTCGTCATTGACCGGTTCAAGCGCCTATCTGAGGAGCCTCACCTATTCCCAGATCACGCGCAGTTCGCCGCACTCGTGGAGCAAGGCAAGGAGGCGGTGACCGCAGATGACGTCGAGCAATTGCGCAAGATAGTTTATCAGCTCGACTCCGCTCGCGTGGGGCCGGCGGCCACCGACGAAATTCTGGCCGACTCGAACCTCATAAAGCACTGACCGATGCCACTCGAAGCATGGCTACCTGTTGGATTCACTCTGCCCGATGGGGCGAGGACCAGGCTTGCTCTGCAGGCGGGTGAAGACTGGCAGATCGTCGAAACCGTAGGCCAGGGTCGCGCGCTCGTTGCTAGGCCCGTGCTTGCGACGAGATGGGCTGATTCTAAATTGGTTGACTGGGGCGCCTGGCAGACCATTCAATTCGGTGCGGACTCTATGTTCGTCCTGACCTCACCGACCAATCGCCGGCTTTGTCCTGTCAACGATAGCCGCTCCCCTAGTACCAAGAGTGAGGCGCTGGCGTTTGCAGTGAGCCTCCGGGAGACCCGTTCTATTGATGTACTCAGCCCGCTGCAGGACGCGCTTTACGTTGAAACACTATCGAGACTGCTGCCGACCTACTCGCTGTTGACACCCGTGCCTGACGACATCGTTCTCGGTAGCTGGCTTGCGGGCGGCGCACAAGTCTCCGTCTATTCCACTCGGCGCATGAGTTCGCTACTCGGTTGGCTCGGGAGCGCTAACTTGGCCGATGTGCTGCACCAGGCAGGCCTCCGACCAGCTATAGAGAACAGCGGCGAGAAAGCGTCCGGAATACGCGCACCCTTCGCACTCGCAGGACGCCCGGCGCTCGAGCAGTTTTTCCGCGAGCACGTCATCGACATCATCGAGAATGCAGATCGCTATCGGGCACTGGGCATTGAGTTCCCATCTGCCATCATCCTGCATGGTCCCCCAGGCTGTGGCAAGACCTTCGCGGTCGATCGCCTGGTCGAATACCTCGGCTGGCCATCCTTCAGCATCGATGCGACGAGCATTGGTAGTCCTTTCATCCATGAGACCAGCCGTAAGGTAGCCGAGGTCTTTGACAAAGCCATCAAGGAAGCACCGAGCGTACTTGTCATCGATGAGATGGAAGCGTTTTTGGCCGATCGCGAGATGGGCGCCGGGTCGAGCCATCACCGCGTGGAAGAGGTTGGGGAATTTCTGCGACGCATTCCAGAGGCCATCCGCAGTCGCGTCCTGATCGTGGCCATGACCAATCGCTTGGAGATGATTGACCCCGCCATTCAGCGTAGGGGCCGGTTTGATCACGTCGTTCATGTCGGCATGCCGTCAAAAGAAGAAGTGCTCGGACTTTTGCAAGAGCTCTTCGGAAAAGTGCCAAACGAAGGTATTGATTTCTCAGCGATAGCCGGTGCGCTTGCTAGTCGGCCGCTGTCCGATGTGGCCTTTGTGGCCCGGGAGTCTGCGCGTCTCGCCGCTCGATCCGGCCGTACATCGATTGACCAGTCCAGCATTCTTTTGGCCGTACAAAGCGCACCTGCTCGCACCGGTGAGCCTGAATCGCGAAAAATTGGATTCATATAGGCATATAGCCAATGGCCACAGGAAGGGACGATGGAAAAAAGGGGTACGCGGGCTTAGTGAGCCTTGTCTCAGAAGTCGCGTCACCTGCGTTACCAACCGCGGCCTCCGGGGCGAGACCGGATTCCACCCCTTCTTCTGCGGCTTCCTCGCAGGCTGCAACCGAAAGAGCGGATGCGGGTCCGGCGACTCGAGTGAAATGGGGGCGGATAGGGGTTGTCTGTGCGGGTATCGCGATTCTTTTGGGATTAGTCATTCGATCAAATGACCAAGGCGAATCTGCAGCACCGCCGGCTTCGCCATCACCTTCGGCAAACGCCCCTCACGGCGCGCCGGCAAGTTCCGCTTTACCACTTTTCAGCCCTCCTACGGAGTCCACCAGATTTGAAGAGAGACGACCGGGGGCGGCGACAGAACAGACCCTTGTCGGGCCCGAGTTGACGTACTGTGTGGCCCAAGATCTGCGGCTTTCAACGTTGCAGCCACTCATCGAGCAGAACTCAGAGCCTGAAATTGTTCACTTCAATAGACTCGTCGATGACTTCAACGGCCGCTGCTCTCACTACACATATAACGTCAAAGAAATGATCCAGGTTAAGGCGATCGTTTCATCTCACCATGATCAGATCGTCAATCAGGCCATGGGTTGGCTCAAGACATGGCGCGCGAGTGATGTTGCGTCTGATGCAGGGCATTGATTCCAATGCCTCTTCCTAGGCTTTTTGCGACTAACCCATTTCACCTACTTGGCGCGACAGTTCGTGACCCGAGACGACGACTCGTCGAACTCGCCGAGGAACGAGCCTTGACGAATGACTCTGAGAGCATCATTACGGCACGGTCTGAGCTCACGCACCCTCGCACTAGGCTCTCTGCGGAAATTGCGTGGCTGCCCGGCGTTTCCCCAAAGCGCGCAACCGACTGTCTGGGGTTGGTTTCCGATACTCCTGACCGCGTGTTTGAACTGGACTCGCTCCCGCCATTGGCGCTGGCGAATCTGATGGCGGCTGCGCTCGAGTCAATCCGCATTGATCGAGCCCAACCATGGGCGCCCTGGCTGCGTCGTTTCGCTGACGTGGTTGAGCGAATTGACACCGAAGCCGTCCAACGGGACGTCAATGAGGATAGAACGGTGGCCGGCTTGCCACAGATTTCGGCCATCGAGTGGATTGAGGCTGAGCTGTCAGAGCGCCGTAGAATATATAAAAATGCCGTTAGAGCGTGGCTTGACGGGTTTCCCCCGGAAGCCCTATTAGCTATCGTGGTCGCTGCCACAGAAGCGGCGACCGACAATGGAAAGCAGCATCCGCCCCGCCTAATCGAGGACGTCGTCGCAGATTTTGAGCTCAGTGCCCAGCCGGCCTTAGCAAAGGCGCAAAAGCTCATAAGCGACCTTGTAGAGCACATCCGCGCCGGCGCACAGCAGGGCAAGAGTGCTGTTAATCCTGTGATCGACCGACTCGAGATGCTTGCAAAGCAATGGGATAGCCTTGCTCAACCAATGCAGCTCTGCGCCAACTCCAGAGGGGAGGCCTACAGTCCAAGCCAGCGTATCGCGTATCAAATACGGGGCCTCGCCGTTGATCTAGCCAATAACCATCAACTTTTTGAGATTTCCAAGCGTCTAACACTGGTCCTTCAGGAGGCCTTCGGGGAGGTGCCTGATGTGGCCGAGAGGACCACAGAGGACGCCGCCGCCATTCAAGGTTTGCTGGATACGCAACGCAAAGCGGAAGCTGATCGTGCAACATTTGGGCACGAAATATCGTACAGCGCCGATATCGGATTGTTTGTGTCGAAGCGGCTGGCAATCTCTAGTCGTGGCATTGAATGGGGTAAGCAGAGGTTTGCGCTTGAGAGCATTTCGCGCTTTCGTTGGGGCGCCGTGCGACGCTCGGTGAACTTTATTCCGGTCGGTACGGACTTTCATATCGCCTTCGGAGACGAAAAGGACATTGCGCTTGTGCATACCAATCAAGAGGCTGTCTACAATGCGTTCATAGAGCGACTGTGGCGAGTCGCGTGCGGTCAGATCATGCGTCGATATGCAGAAGGTCTCAGAGCAAGCAAGAGCTTTAGGTTTGGCGATATTGTCGTCAGTGACGAGGGATGCGAGGTCATATCACACAAGTTGATAGGCAGCGAGCGTATCCGAGCGCCGTGGTCCGACCTTCAAATCTGGTCTTCAAATGGGAGCTTTGTCGTGGGGATAAAGGGCAAAAAGGAGGCGTACGCGGCAGCGTCGTATAAGGATGTGAATAATACGCACGCTCTAGAGCAAATGATTCGCGTCTTTTTCAAAGACCCCAAGACTTGGCGCCTTAGCGGAGCGATTCTCGATTGAGAGTGCTGAAATCCTCCAATTCGTCCAGGACGTCATCCCTTAGGCACGAGCCCCGTATACTCGGCGGTGGCGCGCGCTAATTGTAAATTTGGTGACCGCAAGAATCTTTGAACGTGTATCCGAGCTATGGAGCGGCCTTCGCCGCGGAGCTCAGTCATTTCGTGACTGGCCGGGCCGATTAGATTGTAACCGTTCGGTCCCAAGAAGATGCCGACGTCTGAGCGTGACTTACTCCCGCTTTCGGTGTCTCTCTGGTTGCGCCCCACGTACGCCGAAGAATACTGCGACCTAAAGTTATCTCGCCATGTGCTCAATGTCGCACGCCTCCCAGTTCTCAGCGATACAGACCTGCGCCTCACGCAAACTAACTTCTCCACGACACACCAGAATATTCAGTCAACGCTCAAGCAAGTCCTTTTGCTTGGCCCCACTTTCGCCTTCCCAAGGTTGCAGCGTCAGAATGGCCAGTTTCCGAGGATGCCCGCCAAGTGTAAGCGGGACGATGTGATCCAGCTCATATTCGTTTACCCGCGCCGTCCCATAGCGCACGCTTTGCAATGATGTGGAGGGTACGGCCAACTAGGACTGCCAATAGTGTGCCGGCTTTTGTGCGGAAGCCAGCGCAAACCGGTGTGACGGTGACCGCGAGTGAATGGCCATGTCTGCGGCTGAATATTACCGGCCTCGTTGTTGGAAGATCAGCGGCTTATGAACGCATATCCGCTGGAGATATTCAGAGACTTCTCGCCATGAAGTCTCGTGTGATCATGTAGTTACGCGCGATCAACTGCCAGCCTACGAACCAGGGGGTCGGGAGTTCGAATCTCTCCGGGCGCGCCACAAACTTTCGCGATCAATCATTTAGCGCCTTACCAGCTAGCGATTTCGGCAATTGATCACGGCCCTTTATTTCGAGCCCCGTTTGATTAAAGAGCTGGTAGGGGCCCGGATTATTGATGCCGCAGTAGAACGCGGCAACCCCCCGCCCCTAGGCCTGCTTTTCCGTAGAAGCGATGCCGAGGCGAGTCCGCCCATTGTCCCCGGAACCCAATTGAGCTCGTTTTTCCATCTCCAAAATCACTGCCGAAAAATCTTGCTCCTGTCCTTGCGCCGATTGTGCCGCATTGATCTGGAAAGCCGCTCGTGTCGCGGGCATCTCCGCGCCGACCGCAGCTGCAAGGTTGAGAATCAGCCCAAAATCCTTGTTCATCAGCCGAAGCGGAAATTGCGGGCTGTAGTCGTTCTTTAGCGCTTTTTCGAGTTTGCCTACATGTGCAGGAGCGACCACCGCAGTTTCTGAAAGAACGCCGAGCAAACGGGTGCGATCGAGCCCAGCCTTCTCACCAAGTGCAACGGCCTCGGCGATTGCCTGCATCCCGATTCCCAGCAGGCTGTTCACCACAAGCTTCATGGTTGCTCCGGAACCGCTCGGCCCCAGATAAAAATATTTTCGGGCGATCACTTTAAAGATCGACTCGGCGGCGGCGAAGCATCCCTGATCCCCGCCCCCGAACAGGGTCAGTGCCCCCTGCTCGGCGGCCGGTGTACTCCCCGATATGGTCACGTCGAGGACCTGAACTCCACGCTCGGAGCCTAGTCTCGAGAGTTCCTGCGAGGTCTTTGGATTCACTGTGCTCAGGTCGATAACCAGTGCGCCGCGACGCGCATTGGCGAACGCGCCATCGGCTCCTCCATAAACGTGAAGAACGGCTTCATCGCTCGCAAGGCACGACAACACGACATCGCAACTGGAGGAAAGTACCGCCGCGCTTTCCGCGACTGTGCCACCATATCGAATTAGCTCCTCCGCCTTGGTGCGGTGCCGGTCAAAAGCGGCCAGCTTGAAGCCGGATTCAAGCAACCTCTGCGCAATCGGCCGGCCCATGTAGCCGATGCCGATAAATCCGAGCTTGCTTTTCTCTGATGTGATCGCTTTCATGTCTAATGGTCCTTTGGCGAGTGCTGAGCGAGTTTCATCCGCACGTCATTGCTCCTGTTTCGAGATTTTTGTCGCGGCCAGTAAAAGCGCTCTCAGCCGGACCACCGGGTCCCGCGGCGATCCTTCCAGGGACCGCCATCCAGGTAGCGCTCCGGATATAGGGCCTTGGAACGCGGGTCTTCCGCGGTGTCGAGTTGAAGAACCATCCACTTCGGGTACGGAACGCCCGGATCCGACGCCGCGTCGAGAAGCCGGACTTCCTCGTCCGACAGCCGAAGGTCTACGGCACAGATGTTATCTTCCAGCTGCTCAGCCTTCCGGGCAGCGACGATCACGCTGCTGACGGCCGGCCGGCCCAGCACCCACGACAGCGCCGCACGGGCTGGACTTACACCTTGCCGACCGGCCACCTCCTTCAGCGCTTCCACGACGCGGTAGCCCATCTCCTTGTCGAAGGGCACGAACGAACCGGCCTCCGCGAATCGCGTGCCGGCAGGAGCAGGATCGGTACGGCTGTACTTGCCCGAAAGGAAACCGCCAGCAAGCGGGCTCCAAACCAGGATCCCGATGTTGTGGTACTCAGCGAACGACTGGAACTCGTATTCGAGACCTCGACCGACGAGGCTGTAGTGCATCTGCGCCGTCACGTATTTTTCCAACCCCAGCCGCTCCTGCAGCATCACCGCGGTGGCCGCCTGCCATGACATGTAATTGGAGAGCCCGATATAGCGGACCTTCCCCTGGCGCACAATATCGTCGAGCGTCCGCAGCGTCTCCTCCAGCGGCGTGTTGCTGTCCCATCCATGCACCTGGTAAAGATCGATGTAATCGGTCTGCAGCCGTTGGAGACTGCCCTCCACTTCGCGCATGATGTTCACCCGGGTCGCGCCGCTTCGATTGAGATTTTCGCTCATGGGAAGCCGGACTTTGGTAGCCAGGACGATCTCCGCCCTCACGCCCTTTAAGGCATTACCCACCAGAGTTTCGCTCTCCCCGAGGCTATACACGTCCGCGGTATCAATGAAGTTGATGCCCCTGTCCAGGGCTAGTTTCACCATTCGCGTTGTGTCCTCCTGACCGAGGTTACCCATGTTCATCTTGCCGCCGAACTGCATCGTCCCAAGCGCCACTTCGCTCACGATGAGTCCGGTATTGCCCAGTTTCCTATACTTCATATTTGAACTCCGGCTCGAGCTCCATCTTCGGTTGCCAGGGCTTCACTTCATTCTTGTGTTTCGTTGTCATGCTGTACTCCATGTTGCATTCAGTTCAAGGCTTCGATTCGGCGGGCGTCCAAGTCGCATCAGAGTCGTAGCTGGTCATCGCTCCGGCGATCTTCGCCGTATTCGAGCCGAGATCTTTTTCCGACACTCCACCATCCTGAGTGGCGACGAAAGTCATCACTCCCGAGGAACGGTAGTTAACGGGATAAGCGATGGCGGCAAATACGCCGCCTGCGTTCGACAGGATGTGAAAGTAATAGCCGTGGAAGGCAAGCGGTTTGCTCGCACTCTCTACTTGAGGAAGCAGAGTCTTGACCAGGCGATCCGCCTCGCTGTCCGTGCCCGGGTGCGTTTCCGCCGTGACCAGCGTGTCGCACATCCCGATCGCCGTCACTTCGTTCTCGCCGATCCGTCGAAATCGGATCTCATCGGAACCGGCTTTCGAATCGAATCGCCACACACCATTGCGTGACACGAGAGGAATCGGGAATGGCCAGTTCTCTGCGCCGATGTTCAGGATCGATATTCCGCCAGGCTCGCGGACCCACCGGTGCATTTGCTGATATTTCTGAACGAAACGTTCACGTTCAAGGGTGTCCTCCACCTTGTCATCGGAGCTGATGAGCTCGCTCCCTCCTCCGAGAATCTCCGTTACCGCCCGCTCGTCATGCTCTTGGAGGGCGGATACCAGGGCGTGGCTCGCGTCGTCGGGCGACCGGAAGGTTGTTTGGCTCGCTGGCCCGGCAAGACATAGTCTGGCAGACCCCGCCAGCAGCAGAGCGCATGCCACAAGCGCAGCGCTTGGTCTGGGCAAGTGACGTTTTTCGAACCCGCTGTTCATGCCGCGCATCATCTCAACCTCCTTTGATCGACTTGACCATAGTACTGGCGTCATTTTCATCGGTGACCTCCGCCACCATGGAAACCCCCGCCACCACCATGGAAACCTCCGCCGAAGCTTGCTCTACCGCGAGAGGAAAATGCCCGCGCGTCGCCGCCGTGATTGAAGCCGCTGAACGCGTTGGAATGTATGCCGGAAAATGCCGCGCCATGAGTACCGCCGCTACCGCCGGTAGGCGAGCCAAAGGCCGCGCGTCCGCCACCGAAGCCGTTGCGATTGCCGAACTCCCTGCCGTGGGAGATGTACGGGTGATTACCGTGAATCAAGCCATGTCGATGCCAATCCGTTCCCCAGCTATGCCACCCCCAGCCGAAGCCACCGAACAGACCAATCCCAATTCCCACCCCGAACCCGATCCCGGGACCATCGAAGAAGAAGCCCGGAACACCGATCCAACCCGGGTAGAACGCGAGCGGATCACCGTAGACGATCCAGGGGTCGTATTCCGGCACGTAAACGAGTTGCGGATCTGTCGGTTCAATGACGATCGTATTTCCCTGGGTCGTGACGGATTGCTGCTGTGTGCTCTTCAGGTTCCCGGCCTGTTGCGCTCGCTGGCGCATCACCTGAACCGCGTCGAGGACATTCTGTTGCCCGTTCACGTACGCCTCTCCGAGTGACGACGTCCAGGACAAATTCTGGTCCATCATGCCAAGGAGCCCAGGAAACTGCGCGAGCGCCTTGACGCCCGGATCCCAGGATTGCGCATCGACCGCTTTGGCAAGTGCATCTCCTTTCAGATCCGGATGTTGTTGCAGCCACCGATCGGCTTCCACAATTTCCGTCGGATAGGTCGCGGCCGCCAGAATCTGCGCAATCAACGCATCTGGATACAGTGCGATCGGCGCGACCAACTGGTCCAGCTCTTGAGTTGACGGCTGCGGTGCCGGAGTTGGTGGTTGTGTCTCGGCTCGGGCGACCTCGCTGGCACACCCTCCTTGCAGGCACCCGATCACAAGCGAACCGCAGACCAGGAGCATCAATATTCGTCCCGAACGCTTCATCGTTGCAACTCCTGCGTGCACAAGCTACTCACGACGCTGCGAATGCCATCATGTGCACCGTTACTGTTTGAGATAAAATCTTCTGCGCGGATTACTGTGGCTGGAAAGAATTGCGATTCGATTGCGCAATGCTGCGGCCGTATTTCAGTCGAAACGCATTCGACGATGCGACTTCAATACACGACTTCGCGGAGGGCGCACTGAAGATGTAGCAAGCAGGCGCAGCGGATTGCGCACCCAGCTTTTCGGTCGCTCTGATGCCGATGCATTACGACTGCAACGCGCAGCGCGCGTCGCGACATCAAGCCTACACCCTCGCCCATCATGCTCGCTCCCCAACACCGGCGGTAATGACGCTCGCCGGACGCAATCGGGAGAAATACCAGTATGTTGGCTCTGCAAGTTATCGCAGGCGGGCTGCTTGGGGCAGCGCACAAGCAGACGCGATTCTCACCTTCACAAACGTGCAGGGGAGGCATCTTAGGCGCCCTGATGCTGGTCGCGGTGTTGCACGGCAATGTTGCGGCCGCGGAGCCTGCCGCACTGTGCGACGTGAGGTTGACCGTTGAGCTGTCACCCGAGGTGCCGAACCCGCGAGACGCGGGTTTCCTGAGTTCACTCCTGGGTAAGTACCCCAACTATCAGTTGATCTTGAGACGGCAGCGCAGCGACTTCGTCCTTGATCTAGAGCTGGTCGGGCCTGACACCGATTACCGCTGTCAGAACATGGTCGAATCGCTGCGCGAGGACGCTCGAGTCTTGTTCGTCCACGCGCAGCCGTAGGGCTCGGTAGTCGAGCAGGAACGTCGGTTGTTCACTTGTTTGCGGACCTGCTGTAGTCGGACGCGGTGAACTGCAGCGTCTGCTTTTCGTCGGGCAATCCTTGGACCGTCCATCCGCCGCCCAACGCGCGAATCAGCGCCACGGCCGCCTGGATCTGGCGCACCCGCAGCTGGACCTCGGTGAGTTGCGCGGCGAGTGCCTGCACCTGTGCAACCGAGACACTCAGATAATTGTCGAGACCGTCCTGGTAGAGCATCGTCGAGATCGACAACGCCTGCGCGGCCTGATTGCCGGCCTCGTGTTCTTGCGTGCCCTCGGTCGCCAGACGTTGCGTCTGGCTCAGCCCGTCTTCCACTTCCTGGAAAGCAGCGAGCACCGTGGCCCGGTAGTTGTCGCGCGTTTGCGCGTATTGCGCCCACGAGTGCCGCAGCTGTGCTTGTCGCAGGCCCGCATCGAACAGCGGCAACACGGCTCCCGCCCCGACCGACCAGAGGCTATTCGGCAGGCTCAACAGATTGAAGCCGGTATCCTGGAAGCCTCCCGTCAGGCTGAATGTCACATTGGGATAAAACGCAGCGCGCGACACGCCGATCGAGGCATTCGCGGCCGCCATTTGACGTTCGGCGCTCGCGATATCGGGTCGGCGTTGCAGCAGCTCAGAAGGTACACCGGCAGGAAGCTGCGGTGGCGTCAACCGGAACTCGCTCATTGGCGCAATCGAGAAGGTACTCGGCATCGCTCCGATCAGTACGGCCACGGCATGCTGCATCAGATCGCGTTGCATCCGGGTCTCGGTCTCCTGAGCCTGCGCAGAGTCGAGTTGGCTCAACGCCCGCGCCAGATCGAGCCCGGAAGCGATATCCCCGCGGGTGCGCAGCCGCGCCACTTCGACTGCTGCCTGATACGAGGCAATCGACTGGCGCAGAACCTCGAGTTGTGCGTCCAGTCCGCGCACAGCGACATAGCTGTTCGCCAATTCCGCCTGCAGACTCAACCGCGCCGTTGCCAGGTCCGCAGCGCTTGCCTGCGCCAGCCGCTTCTGCGCGTGCGCGCTGTTGCGTAGCGCATGCCAGAAATCCGGCTCCCATGATGCCGCCGCCCCGATCTGGTTCGAGGCCTCCTGAAGCGGCGCGCGGCTGGTGGGGCTGCGGAACAGACGATTGACGGATTCCTTGTTCTCCGACACCACAGCGTTCGCACTCACCTGTGGAGAGAGCGCTGATTGCGCCTCGGCTGCCAGGCTACGAGCCTGGGCGTACGTGTCCGCCGCAGCCTGCAGAGTCGGGTTGGCGCGCCCCAGTTGCTCCTCGAGCCGATTCAACTGCTCGTCGCCGAACAGTGTCCACCAATCCCCGCGTGGTGAGAGCGCCTCGTCCGGACGGGCTACCTGGAAGGGGCCGCTGCCCTGATAGGAGTCCGGCAGTATGAATTGGGGCGGATCATAGACCGGCGCAAGATTGCAGCCCGAAAGCCCGACACCGAGCGATGCGATCAGCGCTGCGGCATATCGTTTCATGGCGTGCTCGCCCGCCCAGGTACTTTCTGCGTTACCACGGCATAGCCGGTAGCTGGTGTCACGGGTTGGACCGATTGCCCCTCGAGCAGCCCTGCGGGCGGATTGTTCACCAGCTTGTCGCCGGGCAATAAGCCGCTCGTGACCTGCACCGTTTGCCCCAGATTTTGTCCGAGTGTCACGTTGCGCAGATGCACCCGGTTCTGCGCGTCGACGACGGCCGCCTGCGCCCCGTCCGCACGAAAGATCAGAGCCGATTCGGGCATTGTGAGCACCGCCGGATCAGTCGGCACCTGGAACATCACCTCCACGAACGTACCGGGCCACAGGGTGTGATCGGTATTGTCGACAGTCAGTTCCGTGACCGCCGTTCGCGTGTTGGCGTCGAACGCCTGCGCCGTCGTAAGGAACTTTGCCTCAATGGATTTTCCCGGTTGCGAGGGCTGATGCAGCGTCGCAGTGATCTGCGGGCCTAACAGGTTCGCATAGTCCTGGGGCACCGATACGAACACCCGCATCTCGTGCACGTCGGCGACGGTAAAGAGTTCCGTCGAATTACCACGCACCGACACATCGCCTCCCGCGGCGTTGACATAGCTGCCGACATCAGTGAGACGCGCAGTGACCACGCCGTCGAATGGCGCCACCACGCGTTTGAAGGCCTCAAGTGCAGCAAAACGCGCGACCTCTTGTGCCGCGACTTCCATATCGGCCTTGCGCGCCGCGGCGCCGGCCGCTTGCACATCCACCTCCTGCTTCGAGACGGCCGGCGTTCCCGCCAGCGCCTGCCAGCGTGCAGCGGTGGAGACCGCAAGTTGATAGTTCGCCTGTGCCACACTGAGATTTGCCTTTGCCGCTGCGTACTGGGCATCCAGGCCCGGCGCGTCGATGGTCGCCAGCAGTTGCCCCGCCTTGACGGTCGCTCCGTAGTCCTGGTTCCAGCTGTGCACGTAACCGGCGACCTGCGCGAAGATGGGCGCCTCGTACCAGGCGCGCACCGTTCCTGGTAGCACCAGCGGGCGCGTGGCGGGCCCCCTCTGAGGGCTGATGACCTGGACCGGAATGATCGCCTGCTCCTGCGAGACCTGCGCCAGAGCCGCAAGCGCCTGTTCGCGCCCCACCAGGCCGTACACCAGCAGCGCCACCACGAGCACCGCGGGTAACCCAAAGATCAACAACGTGCGTCGCTTCATGCCAATTCTCCTACAGGTGAGCGCTCTCGGTGCAGCAGGGCGAAGACGCAGGGCACGAACATCAAGGTCGCGAACGTTGCTACCAACAGCCCGCCTATCACCGCGCGCCCCAGGGGCGCGTTCTGCGTGTTCGACATCGACATCGGCAGCATGCCGATCACCATCGCCAGCGCCGTCATCAACACCGGCCGCAAGCGCGCGTACCCGGCTGTGACTGCCGCACGAATCGGATCGCCATGTGCAGCCAACTCGTCGCGGGCAAAGGACACCACCAGGATCGAGTTCGCGGTCGCGGTGCCCATGCACATGATCGCGCCGGTGAGGGCCGGCACTGACAGCGTGGTGTCAGTCAGGAACAGCGACCAGACGATCCCAGTCAATGCGCCCGGCAGGGCCGTGATGATAATGAAGGGATCAAGCCAGGTCTGGAAGTTCACGACGATCACCAGGTAAACGAGTACGATTGAGAACGCGAGGCCAACCAGCAGCTGTACGTAAGCTGAATTCATTGTCACTCCCTGACCCTGCACTTGCACGATCGCGCCGTGCGGCAGCTCGCCTTTCATCCGCTGCAGCACGCCCTCGACCGCGTTGCTCACTGCGCCCAAATCGCGTCCCGCGCTGCTCGCATAAATATCAACCACGGGCATGATGTCGCGATGCGACACCTCAAGCGGCCGTCCGATCTGGGTGATCTCGCTCAAGCTGCCGAGAATCTGCGCACCCCGGCCGTTCGGATCACCGTCGCCCTGGTCGATCGGGATCGTTTCCAGATCGTTCATCGAGGTCATCTGCGTCTGCGGTGTTTGCAGGTTCACGAGGTGGGAAACGCCCGTCTGGTAATCGAGCCAGTAGGTTGGCGCGACCTGTCCAGAGCCCGACAGCGTCGCCAGTGTATTGTTGGCGATGTTGGACTCCGTCAGCCCGGCGCCGAGCGCGAAGGCACGATGCGAGGAGACCAGCAACGTGGGCTGCGCCAGCGTCTGTTGGATCGACGCGTCCGCGATGCCGGGGATGCGGCGCATCTGGGCGACCACGCGTTGTGCGTAGGCCATGTTCGCCGCGACGTTGCGCCCGATGATCTGCACGTCGAGCGGCGCCGGCAGGCCAAAGTTCAGGATCTTGGCCGTGATATCGCCGGCCGGGAAGCTGAAGGTCGTGCCCGGGAACAGCTTTGGCAGTCTATCGCGCAGAATCGCGCGATACGCATCGACCGGGGAGGCCTGGTCGTTGAGGCCGATGGTCAGGTCACAGTCTTGCGGTCCGATCGTGGCGCTCGCGCTATAGGCCTGGTTGATGCCGCTGGTCGGCAGGCCGCAGTTGTCGATGATGTTGGTGACATGGCCCGGTAGCAACCTGCCAACGGCAGTGTCCACCAGCGAGGCGACCTTGCTGGCTTCTTCGAGGCGCAGCCCGATCGGCGCACGGATATGCATGTCGATCTCTCCGGATTTGATACTCGGGAAGAAGTCGCGCCCCAGCCAGGGCACCAGCACGCCTATCGAGGCGACTGCCACGGCCAGGAAACCGACGATGAATCGGCCGCGCCGTGCAACAACCTTGGCTAGTAGCTCTCGATAGCGGTCGCGAAACCGGTCGAAGTAGTGCTCGAACGCCGCTTGAAACCGGCCGAAGTGGCCCTTCGGGCCGCCGCCCGCCTTGCGTGTCGCAACCTGCGCAGGCAGCAGGTATGCGGCCAACGTCGGCACCAGCGTGCGCGAGAGAATGAAGGAGGCGAGCATCGCGAAGACGATGGCTTCGGCCAGCGGCAGGAAAAGGTAGCCGGCGACGCCCGATAACTGAAACAGCGGCAACCAGACGATGCAGATGCACAGTGTGGAGACGAAGGTTGGAATCACGATCTGGTTCGCCGCTTCGATGATTGCCGGCTGCAATTCCATACCAGTCGCCAGGTGCGCATCGATGTTCTCGATCATCACTGTGGCGTCATCGACCAGAATGCCGACCGCTAGCGCCAGGCCACCCAGCGTCATGACGTTGATGGTCTGACCGCACCAGGCGAGCCCCAGGATCGAGCACAGAATCGAGAGCGGGATAGAAGTCGCGACGATCAAGGTGGAGCGTCCGGAGCCGAGGAACAGCAGCACCACCAGGCCGGTCAACACGGCCGCAATCACCATCTCCTGTACCACGTCCTGCACCGAAGCGCGCACGAAGGTCGAGGCATCGTTCAGTGGTGTAATTTTCACGCCCGCCGGCAGCGTCCGCAGAATCTGCGGTATTTTTGCCTTGACCCCCGCGACCACCGCGAGTGTTGAGGCATCCCCGGCTTTGAGTATCTCCAGCAGCACCGCCTGCTGCCCGTGAACCAGTACGGAGTTGGTCTGCGGCGGCCCGCCCAGGTACACATGGGCGACGTCACCCACCGTCACCACCGCACCGTTCGCCTGTTTGATCGGCAGCGCGTTGAACGAAGCCACACTCACCGGCGACGCGTTGGTCTCGACCAGGAAATCGAGCGATCCGATCTTCTGATCACCTGCCGGCAGCACGATGTTCTGCTGTGCTAGAGCGTGCGATACGTCTTGCGCTGACAGTCCGTGCGCTAGCAGTTTCTGCTGATCTAGATCCACCTGGACGTTGGCCGGTGTTCCTCCATAGGGTGCGGGCACGGCCACACCCGGTATCGACACCAGCAATGGGCGGATCAGGTTGGAGGCCATGTCATAGAGCTGCGATCCGGTCAGCTTGTCAGATGAGATCTGCAGGGCTAGCACCGGCACCGATGATGCGTTGTATGAGAGCACGAGCGGCGGCGTAATTCCCGTCGGCATCTGCTTTAAAACGGTTTGTGAAACCGCAGTGACCTGTGCCTGCGCCGCCGCCACATCCGTACCCGGCTGGAAATAAATCTTGACGATGCCGCGCCCGTAAAGTGACTCGCTCTCGATATGTTCGATGTTGCTGACCGTCGTGGTCAGCGCGCGTTCGTAGTAATAGACGACCCGTCCCGACATGTCCTCGGGCGTTAGACCGTTATAGGTCCAAATGGCGGCGACCACGGGGATCCCTATGTTCGGGAAAATATCGGTCGGCGTGCGCAGCACAGCGCGCCCGCCGAAAATGAGGATCAGGATCGCCAGAACGACGAACGTATAGGGCCGCTTAAGGGCTACCAGTACAATGGCGTTCATTGGGGCGCGCGTCCGGATTCTGCGGCACCGACACACCGAGTCAGCGGTGAATTGCGGAGCCGCGCCAAACAATGACGACTCGGCGGAGTGACAAGATATCGACGCATCAACTTCATCTCCCCTGGAGAAGTGAACGAGAGTCACCTCCCGAACTCTTCATCGATCGTGCGTTGTCGAGTGTCACTATCCGTCCCCAATACATCGAGACGATGTCGACCGCATTGGTGGACGTTACAGATGTAGCGCGCTTGGAATCCGCCGGGCACTCGATGTCGAGGCCGCATTCGCTATTGAAGACTGCAAAAGTCGGCCGGTCAGGCAGTCGGGAATACGCCGTAAAATCAGCATCTTGCATCGACACCGCTCTTGGTTCTCGGGAAATATCGATGTCGAGCGCAATCTGCTCAGCACACAAGGCGTAGGTATTTCTCTAACTCATAGGTCCAAGCGGGCAGCCGTGCAACTCAGCGGTCGGCGGCGTATCCTCGGTCTCGCCCTGCTTCCTACCCACGAGCGTGTGACATTCCTCCCGAGGGAGCGCTTGGCATGTGCATCGCCCGCTTCTCGTATTTTTACTGCCCGTGAACCCGCAGCGCGCAATCGCGTGCGGTGCAGCGCGGTAATTCGAGATCGAATTCGAGGGCTCGTCGAAAGCTGTCAGAGCAAGGCTATGAGCGCATTACCAATCGCATTGAAGCGCACGGCCGCCTCACCGCGTTTTAGATGCCGGCCGATCTCGGTGACGCCCGCCGGCAATACAGGTTTGCGCACTCCAGGCAGCGTTTGGCTGGTACGTTCGCCGTGCGTGGCGATGGCGTCGTTGCTGCTCGGTGGATGCCATCTGGCGGTTCTGTCGCCTGCAGGACCGATCGGCGAGGCCGAGCGCACGATCCTGCTCGATGCTCTGACCATCATGCTGGCCATCGTCGTTCCGACACTGGTGGCAACGCTGGCGTTTGCCTGGTGGTTCCGCGCCTCGAACACGCATGCTCGTCGTTTGCCCACGTGGGCCTACTCCGGGCGCATCGAACTCATCGTCTGGTCGATTCCGGCGCTGGTGGTCTTTTTCCTCGGCGGCGTGGCCTGGATCGGAGCCCACGAACTCGATCCGGGCCGCCCGCTGGACTCGAGCGCCAAGCCGCTTGAAGTCCAGGTCGTCTCACTTGACTGGAAGTGGCTGTTTATTTACCCCGAGCAGGGCATCGGCAGCGTAAACCGGTTGGTCGTTCCCGCGGGGGTGCCATTGCACTTTCTGGTTACCTCCGCGAGTGTGTTCAACGTGTTCTTCGTACCGCGGCTCGGCAGCGAGATCTACTCGATGTACGGGATGACAACCCAAGTCAACCTGCAGGCAGACCGGCCGGGCATTTATAACGGACTGTCTGCTCATTTCAGCGGTGACGGCTTCTCCGATATGACCTTCGACGTGCAAGCCGTAACACCCGAGCAATTCTCGGCATGGACCGGCACGGTGAGTACGTCAGGCCCGGTGCTGGATGATGCCGCTTACCGCGGCCTGCTTAGACAGAGTCAGGACGTGAAGCCGTACACCTATCGCGCGGTACAGGGCGGGCTGTTCGACGACATTGTGATGCGGAAGCTACCGCCCGGCGAGGGTCCGCCGCGGCTGGAGAACTGATGTGCTCGGAAAGCTGACCTGGCAGGCCATCCCCTTGGGCCAACCGATCCCGTTCGCAGCGGGAGCATTCGTGGTTTTCGGAATGTGCGCCGTGCTGATCTGGGTCACTGCCAAGGGCTATGTCCCCTACCTGTGGCGCGAATGGATCACGAGCGTCGATCACAAGCGTATTGGCATCATGTACTGCCTCCTGGCATCCGTCATGCTGCTGCGGGGCTTCAGCGACGCACTCATGATGCGTTCGCAGCAGGCCCTCGCGTTTCACGCCGCGGGATACCTGCCACCGGAGCACTACGACCAGATCTTCTCGGCGCACGGCATGATCATGATTTTCTTCGTGGCGATGCCGTTCGTGATCGGTCTGATGAATTTCGCCGTTCCGCTGCAGCTCGGCGTGCGCGACGTGGCGTTCCCCACGCTGAACGCCGTGAGCTTCTGGCTCACGGCTGCGGGTGCGCTATTGGTCAACCTCTCACTCGTCATCGGCGAGTTCGCCCGCACCGGCTGGCTTCCATACCCGCCGCTATCGGAGCTCACCTACTCCCCAGGGGTCGGCGTCGACTACTACCTGTGGGCACTGCAGATCTCCGGCGTGGGAACGCTGATGGCCGGCATCAACATGGTCACGACCATCCTCAAGATGCGCGCACCCGGCATGAGCTACATGCGTATGCCGGTGTTTTGCTGGACTTCTCTCGCCTCCAGTCTTCTGATCGTCGCCGCCTTCCCAATTCTCACGGCCACCCTTGGCATGTTGCTGCTCGATCGCTACGTCGGATTCCACTTCTTCACCAACGAGGCGGGCGGCAATGCGATGATGTTCATGAACCTGATTTGGGCGTGGGGTCACCCCGAGGTCTATATCCTGGTTCTTCCCGCGTTCGGCGTGTTCTCCGAGGTGGTTTCGACTTTCTCGGGCAAGCCGCTGTTCGGCTATCGCTCAATGGTCATGGCCACGATGGCGATCTGCATACTCTCGTTCAGTGTGTGGCTGCATCACTTCTTCACCATGGGCGCCGGAGCCGATGTGAACGGGTTCTTCGGCATCGCCAGTATGCTCATCGCCATCCCGACGGGCGTGAAGATCTACAACTGGCTCTTCACGATGTACGGGGGCCGGGTGCGCTTCAGTTCCCCCATGCTGTGGGCGGTCGGCTTCATGGTGACCTTCGTGATCGGCGGCATGACCGGGGTGCTGTTGGCCGTGCCGCCCGCGGACTTCGTGCTGCACAACAGCCTGTTTCTGGTGGCGCACTTCCACAACGTGATCATTGGCGGTGTGCTCTTCGGCGCCTTTGCCGGCTACAGCTACTGGTTCCCCAAGGCCTTCGGCTTCACTCTGGACGAGCGGCTCGGCAAGGCGGCGTTCTGGTGCTGGTTCCTCGGGTTCTACGTAGCCTTCGTTCCGCTCTACGTCGTGGGCCTCGAGGGAATGACACGGCGCATGCAGCACTACGATCGGCCGGAATGGTACCCTTGGCTGCTGGTCGCGGGACTCGGCGCCCTGATCATTCTGTGTGGCATCGCCCTGCAGATCGCACAGCTCACGATCTCCATCCGCAGCCGCGAGCGCCGCCGCGAACCCACCGGGGATCCCTGGGACGGCCGCAACCTCGAATGGGCCACCGCGTCCCCTCCACCTGTATTCAACTTCGCGGTTCTCCCCATCATCGCCGACGAAGAGTCTTACTGGGGCATAAAGCAGCGCGCGCGTGAGCAGATGCGGCTGGTCACGCCGGAGCCGCAGTACCAACCCATCGAGATGCCGCGCAACAGTCCGGTCGGTTTCATTACCGCATTCTTCGCGGTCATCACCGGCTTCTGCCTCATCTGGCACATCTGGTGGCTCGTGGTGCTGGGGCTAATCTGCGCCTATATCACCTTTGTCGTGTTCGCCTGGCGCGATGACAGCGAGTTCGTGATTCCCGCCGAGGAAGTGGCGCGCATCGACCGCGCCAATCGCGAGGCACGGGCCGAATACCTACGCGAGTTCGGCCGATGACCGCGGAAGCGTTGCGCGCCCCGGCCGATCCGTATCGCCCGGGTCCTCAGACGACCGCAATGGACGCACCGTCACAGGTGACCGGTCATGGCGCCGGGGGCCCGGCGCCCAAGCGCATCATCGTCGGCTACGGCTTTTGGATCTTTCTGCTATCCGACGTCATCATGTTCTCAAGCTTGTTCGCCGCCTACGCAGTGCTGTTCAAGAACACCGCCGGGGGCCCCGCCGCACAGCAACTGTTCGATCTGCGCAATACGGCCGCAGAGACCGCGTGCCTGCTCGGCTCGACCTTTACGTGCGCGATGGCAAGCCTTGCGGTAGGTGAGCGCAGCCAGAAATGGACGCAGCTCGCCCTGCTGGCCACCGGACTGCTCGGGCTTGCTTTCATCAGCCTGGAGCTCCGCGAGTTCACCAGCCTGGTGGCGCGCGGCGCCGGTCCCACCCGCAGCGCATTCTTGTCCTCGTTTTTCACGCTGGTCGGATGCCATGGTGCGCACGTGACCGCCGGTTTGCTCTGGCTGGGCACCATGATGGCGCAGTTCTATGCGAAGGGGTTTCGTGAGAACATCCGCCACCGATTCCTGTGCTTTAGCCTCTTCTGGCACGCCCTCGACATCATCTGGGTCGCGATTTTCAGCTTGGTCTACCTGGTCGGAACACTGCCATCGGAATTGCTCCCATGACCACAGAACACGAATTCGATGCCGGCTCGAACGTCGGCGAGGACCGCGCAGTTGGAGCCGAGTCCGCTGCCGCGGAGCGGACCCTGGGCAAGGAATTTCGCGCTTATGCGCTCGGGCTGGCGCTCGCCGTGGCCTTGACTGCGGCCTCATTCTGGGTAAGAGGCACTCACCTCGTCTATGGACCCAGCCTCGCAGTGGCGCTGCTGGTACTCGCTGTCGCCCAAATGGGCATCCATCTTATCTACTTCCTGCATATCACGACCGACCCGGACAACACCAACAATGTACTGGCTCTGGCCTTCGGTGTCCTGATCGTGTGTCTGATCGTCTTCGGTTCTTTATGGGTCATGGAGCATCTAAACCACAACATGGTTCCGACGGACGAATTGATGCGGATGCAGCGGTAGCGGCTACGGCTCTGGCACATTTCCGCAATGTACAGAGCGGTGCGGAGGTCAGTTACCCGGACTGACTGAGTAGCTCCAACTTGATTGGATAGGTTTGGTTGGACCACCACTGTGCTACATAGAGTGCCCCGCTAGCATCGGCATACACATCGTGCGGGTGGTTTAACGTGTAATTGAACACCTCCAGGCCCTGCAGGTTTCCGTCGACGTACGTTGGCGGTTTGCCACCCACGGCGGAAACGACATGATCGGCGCCATCGAGAATGAGGATCATGCCGTTCAAGCAGGCAATGGCCAAATGATCATTCAGGTGGCTGTCGCGATATCCCCCAAACCGGGCAACGTTGGCGGGCAACGGACCACTTTGTCCATCGCTGTCTACCGCGTCCGACAGTTTGACGATGCGTAGGAGTTCGCCGTCCGGCGAAAACCATTTCAGCATATTGTGGCCGCGATCGCACACCAGGAGCAACGGCTTGCCTGAACGCGTATCGATCCACACCGCATGGGGACAATCGAGGTTGGTGGGACCGTCGCCCAAGCCGCCAAAGCTGGAGATGTAGCGCCAATCCGGATCGAAGTGGTGAACAAAACTAGAACCGTAACCATCGCTCACGAAAAAATCGCCGTCCGGCATGGTGGCTGTGTTAGTAGGTTGGTACTTGGTCATGTCGGGATATTTCGACTTCACTGCCTCGGGATCGAGGCGGCGCAACTCGCGGCCATCCGACGTGCACATGGAAACGACTTGCCGATCGTGATCGGTGATCCAGTAACGGTCTTCGCCTTGCTGATCGGTAATTTCAAATCCGTGAGCGCCTGGAAAGCGATTCTCCCACGCCGCATGGAAAACGCCGGCTTTGGAATAGGCAATGAGATTGTTACGTATATCGTTAGTAAGCGTAACGACTCGCCCGGCACGATCCTCGGTGATGCCGTGGCAATCCCTCACCGGATAATGATTGCGATCGAGCAGACCCCAATGCCGATGCGCCCGGTAGCGAAAAGCGCCTTGCCCGAGGATCTCACCGTCAAATTCGTGCTCTGACTTTGAATTGTCCTGCGATCTCGGCGGTTTGCGTACGTCCGCCACAATTACCTCTGCGCCCATCACAGATGCAGATGCACTCGCCAAGGCGGTGAGCATAGACGCGGCGCGGGAAAGCAAGAAACGACGCGACAACCGGTATTGATCGGAACTCATCAGGCTTTAGGCACGTCTGGTTTTGCAGATTTGATCAGTTAGTCAGGGCAGTGCGGTGGCCGCGCCACTCGCGAAACATCTTCCGCCATGCGCGAAATGGCAAAACCAGGGTTTCTGAGAACGACGTTATATCCGGTTCATCATGCAATCCAGTCGGAGGAAATTCATCGCGCCTGGGGTGGTGGTAAGTTCCAAATAGGATATCCCACACCGGGAAATAGGCAGCATAGTTCTTGTCAAAATGTTCGTGGAGGCTGCTGTGGTGAATGCGATGTCCCTGCGGTCCATAAAAGAGCATGCCCGCTCGACCGAGTTGGAGTCTGAGATTGGCGTGGAAGAATATTGACCACATGGTAATTGAGTAGCCAATGATCCCACCGACCTCCGGATTCAACTTAAAGAGAATCGCCGTCGGTATCGCGATCATTGGTACCCGGCCTAACTCTTCGAGCACGTGTGACCGCCCATTGGTGGTGGCACTCAGTTGCTCATCCATGTGGTGCAACTTGTGTATGTGCCACAGGAAACGGGTTTGGTGCAGGGTGCGATGAAACCAGTAGTAGAAGAAGTCAAATATGAAGGTCGCGAGCAGCACCGTAAGAATCAAGTACGGGGTGCCACCGGCAGTGGGAAATCTCAGGTCGATCCATCCGAGTCCAAAATGATTTCCCAGTGCGGCGATGGACGTGCCCGCGATAACACCCCAAATGATCGATGCAAGGCTGACAGGTAGGCCGATATGGATAAAGTTAAACACCCAGCCCTTAAACGACTTCTGAGCTCCCGCGGGGAAAAAACGCTCAGCGACAGAGAAAAATACGGTCATCCCGAGGACTATCGGAAAGTCGTGATAAAACGTGTGTACTTGCTTTATCAATTCTTCCATCGTTTGATCCGCGAATGCTGAAAAGCCGTCGAGAGAGTCCACCACAGTAGTCGATAAGCCCAAGTTCTCCTATCGTCGCCTATAGCTTAAGGCCATAATACAAGCTCAACTTAGGTTGAGGTCAAGTGGAAAAAATGGCTAAAAGTCATGATATTAGTACTACTGTGCTTCCATCGAATCTTGCTGTAAGCGAGGTAGCAACGCGAAGTGGCGTGTCGGTTTCAGCGATTCACTTTTACGAATCGAAAGGCCTGATAAAAAGCTGGCGCACGCCGGGTAACCAGCGGCGCTATCCCCGTCTGGTGCTGCGCCGCGTGGCGGTGATCAAGGTCGCGCAGCGCGTGGGCATCTCGCTCAGCGCTATCCGCGCAGCTCTCGATTCCCTCCCCAAGGCACGCACACCTACGGAAAAAGATTGGGCTGCGTTATCTGCCAGCTGGAGAGCTGACCTAGACGATCGAATTCTCAGGTTGACCAAGCTACGTAACGAGCTCACCAACTGCATAGGTTGTGGCTGTCTATCCCTGGACTCGTGCCCACTGTACAACCCCGGAGACAGGCTCTCTAGAGAGGGGCCTGGTCCAAGGCTGCTGGATCCGACACTCTAGAAGCTGGTCGAGGTCGAGAAAGACCGGCAGAGCGCTCGATCAGGCTGGAAATGGATCGTGGCGGTGCCGCCATGTGCGGAAAATCTTGTGCCACTCGCGAAACGGCAAGGTCGCGGCCTCCAACAGGGATTGCACTTCTTTTTCACCCTGCACGCCGGTTAAGGGATATTCGTCTCTTTTAGGATAATGGTAGGTACCAAACAGTACATCCCAAATCGGGAAAAAGGCGGCAAAGTTCTGATCGTAGTGCTCGCGCATTCGACTGTGGTGAATACGATGGCCTTGCGGGCCATTGAACAGCACAGCAAACGGGCCCAAATGAAGCCTGACGTTGATATGAAGAAATACGACCCACGCCGTCAACATGGCACCAGTAATGACGCCCTGAGATGGATTCAATTTGAACACGATTGCCAAGGGTATGGTGGCCAGCGGCCCTTCTATCAGGTTCTCAAGCCAGCTCTCCCGATAGAAGGCACAGAGCTGCTCGTCCATGTGATGAAGTTTGTGCTCCTGCCACAACAAACTTTCGTGTTGGAATCGGTGCAACCAGTAGAAGAAAAAATCAAAAAAGAACGTGGATAATAGAAACGCCAGAACCAAATCCACCATTCCATGGCCGGTGCTGAATCGTAGATCGATCCATCAAAGACCGAGCCGATTACCGAGCGCGATCGTGAAGGCGCCGGTAAGACCCGCTATTGTGGGTCCGATAAGCAATTCGAAAACCGTAACTTTGAAATTCAGCCAATACCCGCGCAACGGCTTGCGAGGTCCGGCGGCGGGGAGTAGGCGCTCGAGGATCGAAAAAACGGCGAACATGCCCAGCAGGATGGGGAGCCCATCTACTTCTAGACTTGGTATGTCTCGGACACCTTTCATGAACTCTTGCCACAACGAATGAGGATTCGTTGCTGCCGCGAGTACGATGACGGCCAGCAGCACAGCGAAGCCACCGCCATAGATCAGATGCCAGACCTTGCTACCACCCATGCTAATCTCCCGCCCAGATAGGGTGCGGCGCTCAGACGATGCCGCTTCGTGAGCTAGCGCTGGCCGGGCGCAGTTTCGCACACTGGTTGCGGTAAGCACTCGCGCGATAGGCTCCGATCGGATCGATGGCGGCGCCGCGCTCGAGGCGCGCCCGCGCGAGAATGGGCGTGACGTCGGTCGTGAAGGCGCGCTTGAGCGCCAGCGCTGCCATCAACACGTCGTTGCGCTGCTGACAGTCGGCAAGCTGCGCCCGATCCACCAGCAGCGCCTGCGCGTAGGCGCGCTGCAGCTCGATGGCGCTGTTGATGAGACTTTCGATCGGATCGGTGACATTGTGCGACTGATCGAGCATGTGCGCCGGCTGCAACGCGCTGACGCGGCGCCATTGGGCGTCAACCAGCTCATTGAAGATCAGAAACAGCCGGTAGGGGTCGATTGAGCCTGCATCCAGATCATCATCGCCGTATTTCGAGTCGTTGAAGTGAAAGCCGCCGAGCTTGCCGGCGCGAATCAGCCGCGCGACGATCATTTCGATATTGACGTGCGGCGCGTGATGACCAAGGTCGACCAGGCAGAGTGCCCGGGTGCCCAGACTCTGCGCGGCCATCAGCGAACTGCCCCAATCCTGGATGACGGTGGCGTAGAAGGCGGGCTCATACATCTTGTGTTCGATCAGCAGCCGCCAGTCCGCGGGCAGAGCGGCGTAGATCTTGGTCGCGGACTCCAAATAGCGCTCGAAGGCGTGGGCGAGATGCTGCTGACCGGGAAAGTTCGCGCCATCGCCGATCCACAGCGTCAACGCCTTGGAGCCCAGTGCCTCACCGATGTGGATGCAGTGGATGTTGTGGGCAACGGCCTGTTCGCGCACGGCCGGATCGGTGTGGGTCAGGCTGCCAAATTTGTAGGACAGGGCCTGGCCGCGCTGGTCCTGGAACGTGTTGGAATTGACCGCGTCGAACCCTAAGCCCAGCTCACGTGCGCGCTCCCTAAGCTCCTGCGGCTCGGCCTGGTCCCAGGGCAAGTGCAACGACACCGTCGGAGTGGCTCCGCTCAGCGCGTGGATGACGGCACAGTCTTCGAGTTTGTCGAAGACATTGCGCGGCTCACCGGGGCCCGGAAAGCGCGCGAAACGCGTGCCGCCCGTGCCGACGCCCCAGGACGGGACGGCCACCTGGAAGGCGGCCACCGCGTGCATGATGGGCGCGATCTTGAGACCACGGCGCTGCAGCTGCAGGGTGAGCGCGTCGTAATCCGCCTCGAGCTCGGCGCGCAGCGGCGCATTGCACTGGGAAATGAAATTCGGATCGCGTGGGTTGACTGGCTGAGCGTCGTTCATTTTCGGGACCTCGCTCTGTCACACGTCAGCGCGGAAAGGCCACGGCGTTACCGGCATCGACGTTGATGATATTGCCCGTGCTTTTAGCGGAGCGCTCGGAGGCGAGGAAGGCCACGGCCTCGGCCACATCCTCCGGTAGCACGATGCGCTTGAGCAGACTGCGCTCCCGATAGACTGCCTCGAGCTCATCGGTCGTGGTGTTATTGGCGCGTGCGCGCTGCGTGGCCCATTCACCCTGCCAGATGCGCGAACCGCGCATCACCGCATCGGGATTCACGACATTGACCCGGATCCCCAGTGGCGCGCATTCGAGCGCCAGACAGCGCGCGAGATGCAATTCGGAAGCCTTGGCGGTGCAGTAGGCGGCCGCACCCGGGGAGGCGGCCAGTGCATTCTTCGAGCCGATAAAGACGATCGAACCGCCCAGACCCTGCGCCTTGAGCAGCCTCACGCACTGGCGGCTGACGAGAAAGTAGCCGGTGGCGAGAACATCGATGTTGCGGCGCCAGAGTTCCAGGCTCGTGTCCTCAATCGCCGCGGCCGAGGCGATGCCGGCGTTCGAGACACAGATGTCGACACCACCGAAGCTCCAGCTCGCCTCGGCGAACAACGACTCCATGGAGCCCTCATCGGTGACGTCGCCCCAGACCCCGAGACTGCGGTCCTTGCCGTATTGCGAGCGCAGACTCCCCGCGGCCTCACCGAGCGCACTACGGTCGATGTCGGCGACCACGACACAGGCGCCCTCATCTAGCAGACGCCGGGCGATCGCCAGCCCGATCCCCCCTGCGCCACCGGTGACGAGCGCGATCCAGCCGGCGAGGGCCTTAGGCTTCGGCAAGCGCTGCAGCTTGGCTTCCTCGAGCGGCCAATACTCGATGTCGAAGGCTTCCTGCTCGGGCAAGGCTCGATAGGTCGAGACCGAGGAGGCAGCGCGCATGACGTTGATGGCGTTGATGTAGAACTCTCCGGCGATGCGCGCCGAGACCTTGTCGGCCGCAAAGGTGATCATGCCGACTGCCGGGATCAGATACACGATCGCATTCGGATCGCGCATGGCAGGGGAGTGCGAGTGCCGGCAGCGCTGGTAGTACTGCGTGTACTGCGCGCGATAGGCTTCGATGGCTGCCGGCAGGCGCTCGATCAGCTGCTGCTCGCTCTCGTGGGTCGGATCAAATTGCAGCACCAGCGGTCGGATCTTGGTGCGCAGGAAATGGTCGGGACAGGAGGTGCCGAGCGCTGCCAGGCGTTCGAAGGCCTCGCTGTTCACGAAGTCGAGCACCGCGGCGCAGTCATCGAAATGGCCTACCTTGCGCACGTTGGCTGAGATCAGTCCGCGGATGCGTGGCATGAGCGCTGCAGCAATCTCGAGGCGCCGCGGCCGGGGAAAGGCTGCCAGTTTGGCGGGGCCGAAGGCGCCGTGCCGATTGCCATGCGCATCGAGCCACTGAATGGCGCGATTGATGATTTCGATGGTGGTGGCGTAGCAGTCCTTGGCGGTCGGTCCCCAAGTGAAGAGCCCATGCGCCTCGAGCACCGCGCCGCGCGCATGCGGATGGCTGTCGGCAAAGTGCTTCAATTGCAGTGCCAGCTCGAAGCCCGGTCGGATCCAGGGCAGCCAGCCGATCTCATCGCCGTAGATCTGCTGCGTCAGGGCGCGGCTGTCGGCCGAGGCGGCGATGCCGATGATGGCGTCCGGATGCATATGATCGATGTGGGGCCGGTCCACCAGCGCGTGTAGCGGCGTGTCGATGCTTGCCGCGCGCGAATTCAGGTTGAAGGCGCAGTGCGCATACAGGCCGACCATCTGATCCTCATCCTGCGGTCCGTGATATCGCGGCGCCAGGGACAGCAGCTTGTCGAGATATAGCGTCGCGAAGCCATCGAGCTTCATGGTGCCGATGTCCCCGCCCGAGCCCTTGACCCAGAGCACCCGTGTCGGCCTGCCCGTCAATGGATCGGGCTGCATGAGCTTGGCGGAGGTGTTGCCGCCGCCAAAGTTGGTCACGCGCTTATCGGCGCCCAGCAGGTTCGAGCGATACAGCAACAGCTCGGTGGGGCTGAGCTTCGCCGCATGGGTGTCATCCCAGCGATTGGGCAGCAGCCGTGAGTCGGCAGGCGACGGGTCATCAGCGGTCTTGTTCATGCAGCAATACCCCTACGGATGAGCTGGCAGTCCGATTTGCGCGATTAGCGTCCCGGTGCTTGTTGTGGGGCGCATTATCGATCAAATTTAGATCAAATTTAGTCAATGGACAATCTCCACCAACGAGTTTCAGATGCAGAACCTGCCCCGACATGCCCAGATCAGCCCTGGACTGGCTATTTCTGACCGGTTATGATGGTTTGAGTGCCGTCCAGCGTTGCTGCTCACCCTGATCGGAAGACGGCGCTGTCGGTGCACTCTATAAGTAGGGGGTGGGCATTGCATCGACGGGTTGCACCGGTGGGGGCACTCCTGCTCGTGCTCGCAATCGGCGGCTGCTCGCGCCAGGGTTCTCCCGCGGGCGTTGAGGCGAGCGGACACGAGGGCGCGACGCTGCGCGTGGCGCTGGTGGCCAAATCACTGGGCAACGGGTTTTTCAACGCCGTCGACAAGGGCGGTGACGAGGCCGCCCGGGAATTAGGCCGCGTGCAGGTAATCGACGCCGGACCGACGAGCCCGACGGCAGAAGGCCAGATCGACGTGCTCAACGCACTGATCGCACAGCACGTGGATGCGATCGCGGTTTCCGCCAATGATCCGGATGCGCTGCTGCCGACGCTCAAGAAGGCGCTGAATCGCGGCATCAAAGTGATCTCCTTCGATTCGGCGGTCGCTAGCGGCGGTCGCTTGGTACATCTCGCGGCCTCATCGGATACGCTGATCGGGCAGACCTGCGTGCAGCTGGCCGCTGCTGCAGCGCCAGCGGGCCATGCCCAGATCGCGATTCTGTCGGCAACACCGACCTCGACCAATCAGAACACCTGGATCGAGGCGATGAAGGCGGCACTGCCGCAATACCCGCAGCTTGAACTTGTGGCCACCGTCTATGGCGATGATCTGGCCGATAAGTCCTATCGTGAGGCGGTCGCGCTGCTCAAGCGTTTTCCGGATCTGAAAGTCATCATCGCGCCGACCTCGGTCGGGATCGTCGCGGCGGCGAAGGCGCTGGAGGACGAGGGCGTGGCCGGCAAGGTGCTGGTCACGGGACTCGGCCTGCCCTCCGAGCTGGCGGGCCACGTGACTGCCGGCTCCGTCAAGAGCTTTGCGATCTGGAATCCGATCGATCTGGGCTACGCCGCCGTGCAGCTGGCCACCCGCATCGCGCGCGGCACGCCCGCGGGGCCGGGCGCCACGATCGCCATCGGCCGCCTCGGAGAGGTGCACTTCGACAGCAACGGCATTGGCCCGATGGGCAAGCCGTTCGTCTATGACCAATCCAATGTCATGGACTTTGCGAAGGTCTTTTGAGCAGCAACGAGCCATCGGCCAACGCCCCTCCGCTGGTGCAACTGTCCGGCATCAGCAAGTCCTTCGGCGGCACGCGCGCGCTCGAGTCGGTCGAGCTCGCGCTGTACGCGGGCTCGATCACAGCCTTGGTCGGTGAAAACGGCGCCGGTAAATCCACGCTGGTCAAAATCCTCACCGGCATCCACCAGCCCGATGGCGGCCGCATCACGCTGTGCGGCAAGAGCGTGCGTATCCGCTCACCGGCGCACGCGCAGCAGCTCGGCATCAGTGTGATTCACCAGGAAGCGGTGGTGTTCGATGAGCTGTCGGTCGCCGAGAACATTTTCGTGACTGCGCGCCCGCGGCGCTGGGGGCTGATCGACTGGGCGCGCATGCGGCGCGATGCCGGGCGGCTGATGGAGCGATTGGACTGCCCGCTTGACCCAGGCTTGGGCTTGCGCGAGCTGTCCGTGGCGCAGAAGTATCTCGTGCAGATTGCCCGCGCGCTCAGCCACGATGCCCGCCTGGTGATCATGGATGAGCCCACCGCAGCGCTGTCGCATCATGAAGCGCAGCGGCTGCTGCGAATCGCGGCGGAGCTGCGCGATGAGGGCCGAGCGCTGCTATTCATCAGCCACAGGTTAGAGGATCTGTTTGCGATCGCGGATCGCTACGTCGTGTTTCGCGATGGCAGAGGTGTCGCCGAAGGAGCGATGCCGGGCACGAGCATCGACACACTGATTCAGTGCATGGTCGGCCGCGCGATCGAGCGGCTCTACCCAAAACGATGCATCGCGCTGGGCGAGGAGGTCCTGCGCGTGTCGCATCTGTCACGCGCCGAGGAATTCGCCGATATCAGTTTCAGCGTGCGCCGCGGCGAGATCCTGGGTGTCTATGGGCTGGTTGGCGCGGGCCGTAGTGAGCTGATGCAAAGCGTGTTCGGGCTCACGCGCGCCGAATCGGGTCGCATCGCGCTCGATCGCACACCGATTCGGCCCCGGCATCCGGCCGATGCGATCGCACAGCGCATCGCCTATGTGCCCGAGGACCGGCAGCACCAGGGCGCCATCCCGGCACTGTCGATCTGCGGCAACATCACCCTGCCCTCGCTCGCCCAGTTCAGCCGCCATGGGTGGGTCGATGACGAGCGCCTGACACGCACGGCCGGCGAGTGGGCGCTGCGGCTGCAGGTGAAGTACGCGAATCTGGAGCAGCCCTTGAGTGAGCTGTCCGGCGGCAATCAGCAGAAGGTGGTGCTGGCGAAATGGTTGCTGACCGCGCCACGGGTGCTGATCCTGGATGAGCCGACCAAGGGCATCGACGTGGGCTCAAAGGCTGCCGTGCACGCCCTGATGGGCGAATGGGTGCAGCAGGGCATGGCGATCATCCTGGTGTCCTCGGAATTGCCCGAGGTGCTGGGCCTGTCGGATCGGGTGCTGGTGATGCGGCGAGGACGCATGGCCGGCATGCTGGATCGCACCGAGGCCGATGCGGCCACGGTACTGCGACTGGCGAGCGCGGCATGAGGGCGAAGCGCCTTTGGACGTGGCTTGGCCGCTCGAGGCACAACGCCGGGCTCGCGCTGCTGAACGCGGTGCTGTTCGTGGCCGTCGCGGCGCGCTATCCGCAGTTTGCGAGCGCCGCGGGGCTGCGCGACAGCTTCGATGACACCTCGATTCTGATCCTGCTGGCGCTCGGCCAGATGCTGGTGATGCTGACGCGTGCGATCGATCTGTCGGTCGCGGCCAGTGTGGCACTGACCGGCATGTGTGTGGCGCTGATCAATCAGGCAATGCCTGGGGCGGCGCTGCCGTGGCTGGTGCTGAGCGCGGCGCTGCTCGGCGCCGCCCTCGGCGCCGTCAACGGGCTGCTGGTCTGGCAATTGCGGATTCCGCCGATCGTGGTCACGTTGGGGACGCTCGCGATCTATCGCGGCGCGACTTATCTGGTCGCGCACGGCCGTTGGGTCAACAGCAGCGACATGTCGCCCTTGTTCCTGAGTCTGGTGCGCGAGCGCTGGGGCGGCGTGACCTTGCTGTCCTGGCTCGCGATCGCCGGCGCGCTGCTCACGGCGTGTTGGTTGCACTATACCGCCGCGGGCCGCAGTCTCTACACCGCGGGCAACAATCCCGAGGCGGCGCGTTACGTGGGGGTCGATGTCGGGCGCGCGCAGTGCCTTGCCTTCATGGTCAACGGCGTGCTTGCCGGACTGTGCGGCTATCTGTGGGTCGCTCGCTACGCGGTCGCCTATACCGAAATCGCCAGCGGCTTCGAGCTCACGGTCATCGCGGCCTGCGTGATTGGTGGCGTGTCGATCGCCGGCGGCAGCGGCTCGGTGGTTGGGGTACTGCTCGGATGCCTGTTCCTGGGCGTGATCAAGAATGCGTTGCCGTTGCTCGCCGTGTCGCCGTTCTGGCAAATGGCCATCAGCGGCGCGGTCATTGTCACCGCGGCGCTGCTCAATGCCACGGGCGCGCGTGCGCCGCAGCGTCAGCGCATTCTGGAAAATTAGCCTGTCAATGAGTGCGCGGATATCCAGCCGATGACCGATGAGGCGAGCCCATCGCAGCGTGTGCCGCGCACGCCCTGGCGGCGACGCCTGCTGCGCTGGGAAGTATTTCTGGCGCTGGTCATAGCAGCCGATTTCGCGTTCAACGTGCGGCTGTCGCCCTATTTCCTGAGCACCGAGACGTTGTCGGATGTCAGCTTCAATTTCACCGAGAAAGCGCTGGTCGCACTGCCCATGACGCTGCTGATCATCGCCGGGGAGATCGATATCTCGGTCGCAGCCACCATGGCGCTGGTGTCGGTCTGCATGGGGCTGCTCGCCACGACGACCGCATCGCTCAGCGCCATCGTCGGCTGCGGGTTAGCGGTTGGGCTGCTGGCCGGCGCATTCAACGGTGCGCTGGTCACGCACTGGCGGGTGCCCGCGATCGTCGCCACCATCGGCACCATGAGTCTCTACCGCGGCCTTGCCTACGGCATTCTGGGCGATCGCGTGCTCAAGGACTATCCACCGGCCTTTGCCTTCTTTGGCCAAGGCTATATCGCAGGCCCGGTGTCGTTCGAGTTGCTGCTGTTCACGCTCGCGGCGGTGCTGTGCGCACTGTATCTGCATCGCACGCAGTTCGGGCGGCGCCTGGTGGCGATCGGCTACAACAAGAGCGCGGCGCAGATGGCCGGCGTGCGCGTCAACCGCTACCGCTTCGGGCTGTTCGTGGCCACCGGCGTGGCGAGCGCGGCGGCCTCGGTGCTGCTGACCTCGCGTCTGGGCTCGACTCGGCCCTCGATTGCCCAAGGCATGGAGCTGGACATCATCAGCATGGTGATCCTGGGAGGTGTCGCGATTAGCGGTGGCCGCGGCAGCATTGCGGGCGTCGTGCTGGCCGCGATCCTGACCGGCCTGGCGATCTTTGGCCTCGGACTCATCAACGTTCCCGGTGTCGTCGTGTCGCTGCTGATGGGGGCGCTGCTGATCCTGATTGTCGGATTGCCGATCGTGGGCCAGCGGCTCGCGCGTGCGCGCGCGCGGTCACAGCTGCGGCCGTGATGATGCTCACCGCCGTCTGCGCCGGATTCAAATGTGAGGGTAAGCAAGATCGGTCCATTCCGATTTGTAAGCCAGAAACTCAGGAAGCGAATCCGAAACAGCAACATGGAAATACTCCGCCGCTCGGGGCCGTAGGCCTGCGAGTACGAGACCGGCGCGTACCACACCGGACCGAGCATCATTCAAGCGGATGGGACATCCCGGTCGCAGGTTTGCGAGCAGCTCGACGTAGAGTCGATTCGCGCTCAACGGGCCATCGATTACGATGTCACCGGTCGCGCCGAGATCGCTCAATCGCCGGTCTGTCCTCAATGCGAGGTAAGCGGTCGCGAGTGCCGCGCGCTCTTCCGCCTTGAGACCTTCGGTGCGGATCAGGAGCCCCGCAAACCCTGATCGTTCCGATGCCGCGCGCGCGGGTGGCAGCGCGAAAGCCCGACGACGGAGGATTGAAGCCAACGCGTCGTGCGTCGGCACAACGGGTCCGTCGCCGGGGCCTAGGATCGCCTCATACTCCCTCCCGCCCATGAACCGGGCTGTCGGCACGGCGTGGCCAAGAGCGTCGACATTGGCAAGCATGTCATCGGACTCACGCAGGCGCGATAGATCAGAGCCATGCGCCATGACGATGATCCATGTCCCACTCGAGACCACCGAGAAGGGCTCGGCTGCTGGGCGCCCAATGCGGTAGCTGAGGTAAGAAGCATTGGAGTCATGAATGCCGCACTGGACGCGACAGCCAGGGTCCAATCCGGTTGCGCGCACAAGCTCTGCCGACACGCGACCCAACGTGTCCGATGCCACCCGTAGCGCAGGAAGCAGACGGCTCCAGCCCCTGCGCTCGGCGAGCCTTGAGGGTTTGGCCTCGCGCGGTCGCCACAGATCGGTATGACAGCCGAGAGACGTCACTTCGCTCGCCTTCTCGCCACACAACCGCCAGGCCCAATACTGCGGGTAGAGCAGACAGGACTGGGTTCGCTTGAACTGCGTCGCATGCAAGGACTCGAGAAAATAGAGTTGCCGGCCCATGTTCAGTCCGAGTGGCAAGAAGGGTGAGAACGTTTCGGAGAACGGATCGCGTTGCATTCGATACGTTTCGGCCACGAGTTCGAACGCCTGATCCTCGTAGTCGGGGGCAAAATGAACTTGCTCCTCCGAATCGAGCAGCACCGCCGCGGCACCGTGGGCGACGGGCACGAGCGCCTCAATGGCCGCCTTGTCCGGAAACGCCGCGAGTGTTTCGCGAAGCCATCGCTCGATGCCGACGACATCGAGCGCGCGAATCACGGATCCCTCGATGGATCGAGATGCCCGCTCGTGTTGGGCTGCGATGCGACCGGAATCGGCGTCGGCGGCGATGAATTTGGTGTGGGTCTTACCGACATCCAAAATGCCAATCAGCGTCTTACTCGTCCTCACGTCAATCGACTGCCGTTGAAGGGCATCCTGACCGATTGCAAGAAAGTCACGCGCGAAGGCCCGGCTCGCCTAACGCTGCTCAACTCCGCCACGCGGCGACAGGTCCGCTTCCGCTGGTGCCGCCACCTGGATGACCCGTATGTTGGCTCGGCGGAACGGTTCGAGCTCCTCCTCGGTCGCGCCCTGGTCCGTGATCAGCGTCGATATCCGTTCGATACCTGCCACGATCATTGAGGATCGTTGCCGGAGTTTGCGGCTGTCGGCGAGCACCACCAACTGCTCGGCCCGCTTGAGCAGCTTCGTTTCGGCCTGGACGATGAGCGGATCGGCCTCCATCAACCCAAATCGATTCAGACCAAAGCAGCCGGTGAAGAGCTGCTGGCCCCAAAAGTGCTCGATGGAGTCATTCTCATAAGGGCTCAAAACGATACTCTGCTCGCGGTACACCGTTCCACCGGGAAGCGAAACCCGATTGCGGCTGGTCGTCAGCAGAGCGCTCAGGATGGGTACGGAGTTCGTCAGAATATCAATCTGACGATCGACCAGGAATTCGACCATCGCAAAGGTGGTCGTGCCACCGTTGATAATGACGCTGCTGCCATCGGTGATGAATCCCACGGCGGCCTGTGCGATGGCGCGCTTCTGGGCCACGCCGATCTCCTGGTTTAACTGAAAGGGCGTGCCCACGAGGTGGGATTCATGGCGAGGGGTGAGCGCTTCGACGCCGCCGCGAATGCGACGCAGCACCCCCGCCTCCGCCATACCGTTGATGTCCCGGCGTACGGTGGCCTCCGAGGCGCCCAAAATCTCGACCAGATCGAGGACGCTAACCACCGAGCGTTCCTGGACGAGTTTGCTGATGATCCTGAGTCGTTCTGCTTCGAGCATCGCCCTCCCCCATCGCGTCCCGAACCCAACCCAGTCCTGACAAACAGACCGGGGCGCAGTCGCGAAACATGATCCATTATGATCCGAAAAGAACGGCGCGATCGCATCGGTGACCTGACCCGTTCGCGCATCCCCGCTGCCGTCGTTCGCCATGCCTTCCTCTGCGAAGCAGCGTTCAATCTCATCCAGACCCGCTCAATGTGACCGGACTTTATCCGCTTTGAGTCATAGACAAACACGAATGACTACAATTGCTTGACAATGACTCTTGTGTATGGAAGTCTCGGCAAATGAACTCGTAGAAGCGGCGCATTGTGAGCGCTGTTGAGCGGAATGCGTTTTTACAAGAACGAATATGCGCTAGGCCGGCAGAGCAGCGGAGGCCGCGATCTGCAACGCGCGTTAGCCGCTATTGCCGTAGAAGACTGCAGGGTGGGGACCAACCGTGGGAACCAACAATGAGCCAAAGAAAGGGACCTGATCCTGTGTGCACACGAGACGGCCGCGCCCAGCGCGAGATGCCTGACCACAACTGGAACCCACGGGGAGACCTGCGATGCTAAAGAGCATGACATTCCGCATCACGTTGGCGGTCGCCGGCGCGATATCGATATCGGCATACGCCATCGCCGATCCCCTGAATTCCAACAGTCCCAATTCAACATCCAATACTTCCTCACAAAGCAGTTCGTCTTCCTACGCCGCTTACGAGCTTGAAGAAGTACTGGTCACCGCACAAAAGCGAGAAGAACGCCTCCAGGATGTGCCAATACCCGTGTCGGTGCTCAGCGCCACCGAACTCACCGAAAATAACCTAGTGAAGCTGACGGACTTCTACGCTGAAGTACCGGGTCTGAGCATAGCCCCGAGCACCATGTCCACACAGACTCTATCAATTCGGGGTATCACGACCGGTGCAGTGGGATCAGGACCACCCAACCCAGCACCGGTCGTCGGCGTCACCGTCGACGATGTGCCCTTCGGCGGTAGCGGCGGCGGGGATCAGCTTGTGCCTGATTTTGATCCCGGTGATCTGGCACGCATCGAGGTACTGCGTGGGCCGCAGGGCACGCTGTATGGGGCAAGCAGCCTGGGAGGACTGGTCAAGTTTGTGACCGTCGACCCTTCAACCGCCGGGGTTTCCGGTCGCCTGGAGGCCGGTACCAACAGCGTGTCCCACGGCTCTGAACTTGGCTACACCTTTCGTGGCTCGGTAAACCTGCCGCTAGGCACGGATTTGGCCGTGCGCGCCAGTGCGTTCACTCGCGAGGACCCTGGCTATATCGACGACCCTGTGCTTGGCATTAAGGGTATTAACGAGGATTGGGCGAGCGGCGGGCACTTTGTCGCACTATGGCGGCCGTCTGACACTTTCTCTCTCAAGCTGAGCGCTTTATATCAAACCATCCACGGCAGCGGCACCAGCGACGTTACTCCGAATCCGCCAGCGTTTTTCGGTGTGCCGGCGTTAGGGGATTTGCAGCAATTTTACATTCGCGCAGTGGATACCTACGGCTTCGATAGAAAAGCGCAAGCCTACAGCGCGCTCCTCACATACAAGATCGGTATCGCCGATCTGATCGCGCTTACCGGATACAATAATACCAGAGTGCGCGACTCGTTCGATTTGAGTAACGCTTTGAATTCTTTTTCAAAGACATATTTCGGGACGGTCGGTGATCAAATACTCAACACCATCGGCGTGAGCAGATTTACTCAGGAGCTTCGGCTCTCGGCCCCACTCGGGCAGAAATTTGACGGATTGCTGGGAGCATTCTTCAGCCAGGAGGTCGACCATTGGGAATGGAACTACCCAGCTACAGATCCGTTCAGCGGCGCCACATTGGGCGATTGGGGTACATTCAACGCGACCTATTCGCCAATTACCTACACGGAGTATTCTGTCTTCGGCGATCTGACCTACCACGTTACGGATCGACTCGACATCCAGATTGGTGGACGTGAAAGCCAATTCCGGATTGTCGTTAGTCCCTTCACAGTCACTGGCTTGACCGCCAACGTGCTTGACGGTTTTCCAACAAGTCCCTACCTCTATCCTGGGATCACCATAAAAGAGAACGCCTTTACCTATTTGCTGACACCTCGTTTCAAAGTCTCATCGGACTTCATGGTATACGCGCGCCTCGCGTCCGGTTACCGGCCGGGCGGCAGTAACGCTGGAACGCCTCAAGTACCTCAGCAGTACAGTTCCGACAAGACGCAGGACTACGAGATCGGCAGCAAGATCGACTTCCTCGATCACACCCTGTCTCTCGATGGATCGCTGTATTACATCAACTGGAAGAACATCCAACTTCCATTGATCTATCCGGTGAATGGCAGCACCTATGTCGGAAACGCGGCTGGGGCCAAAAGTCAGGGAGCGGAACTGTCGATGCAATCAAGGCCATTAAGCGGTCTTACGATCGGCGCATGGGTTGCATGGGATGATGCTGTGCTGACACAAACTGTCCCGGGGGCTGGACATGCCGGAGAAATTTTCGGCTTTTCAGGGGCCAGGCTACCGAACACTGCTCGCTTCTCCGGCAACTTGTCATTGAACTACGACTTTCCGCTCATGGCCGACATCAACGGTTTTGTGGGAGGCGAGGTGAGCTATGTGGGCGACCGTGAGGACGCCTTTTCGGCCGTGAGTCCGCAACGACAGGATCTGCCTGCGTACGCGAAGCTGGACCTGCACGCTGGCACAAAATATAACTCCTGGACAGTGAATTTCTACGTTAACAACGTTACTGACAAGCGCGGCCTTATCTCTGGAGGTGTTGGGAATCAACTTCCTTACGCCTTCTATTACATCCAGCCGCGCACGGTCGGACTGTCTGCTACGAAAATGTTTTAGGACCCGCATGTTTAATGCGCTGCTAATAGGCGGTCAGTTGCGCTGGGGCCCGCCCAGCACCGATATGCCAATGAGAACGAGCCCACGCAGTCCGCCGGACAAAGGTGGCCTCCGCTATGGCTAAGCTGACCTATCTCGGATGCGATCAGGACGCATATTGCGCAAGCGTGGCCCGCCACATCCACTCCTTCGAGGAGTCGTCGGGGCACAAGGTGCATGTTCGCATTCTGGATAACGACGAGTATTTCTCCAACCGTCTTGGACCGTACCTTGAGGGCGAGAATCCAGCGGATGTGTACATGTCGGGACCGGTCCTGGTCTGGCAGCACTACGGCGCCGGCTATGTCGAGCCCCTGGATCCCTTTCTTGCTCGGGCGTCCTCCGGCTACGATCCAGACGATTTCCTGCCGTCGCTGCTTCGATGCAACAGGTGGAGCGGGCGATTCGGGGAGCCGCTCGGCGTAGGACCGCTTCTCGAAATCCCGGTGAACTGCGAGTCATACAACCTCGCTTACGTGCCCGAGATTCTCGACCGCGCCGGGGTGAGTGTTCCAAACACCTGGAGCGAGTACTTCGCCGCGTCACGCACAATCGCTGAGCGCGCCCGCCCCTGTCGTGGGTTCGCGCAGAGAGGGACCGATGCGTGGCATACGATCTACACTGGCTTCGCCAGCCAATTGTGGACATCTGGTGGTTCCGATTTCGATCGCACGCGTGCCTGCGCGATCGCTGAACCTCGCGCTCTACGAGCGACCGAAGCGTTCCTGCGCGCACTGGCGGCGGCCGGCCCGACTGACTGGTTGAATCAACGCTGGTATGAGCTGGCGCTTGATTTCGCAGCCGGCCGCTACGGTCTCATCGTCGACTCTGACCATTACGTCGCGTACTTCGAAGATGCCACGAAGTCCAAGATGAAGGGCAAGATAGCCTACCGATTGCCGCCAGCAGGGGAAGATGGAGCGATCCGATCGAATCTATGGACGTGGTCGGTCGTTATGAACAGTCGGTCACCGAACAAGGATGCGGCGTGGGAGTTCATCGAGTGGGCAACCGGGCGTGATTTCCTGATGCGATCTGCGTTCGAAGGCAACATGAACCCGACCCGGAGGAGCACGTGGGACAGCAGTCGGTTTCTTGAGACCGCATCTGGCTGGGGCGACTTCGCTGCCGTGGCTAGAAAGCTTGTTGAGGAGATTGCCGAGATCCAGGTTATGCCTTGCGTCAACTACATCGAGGTCGCGCGTCGCTGGACCCGCGCGTTGCTCGATGCCTACCAGGACCTGGACTCTATTGAGTCTCATCTGCGAACAGCCGCAGCGGAAATCGATGAGCTGGTTGACAGGTATCGTTAGTCGCGGGCGCCGCTGGGATTCCGTCGGAGCGCCGGTTGACCTGGACGATGGCCAAGGCATATAGCGCTGACGCGCCGCTGGTGTCATCCTGCCTACTGGGCCCAGTGACTATTCAGATGTCGCCGACGTCCCAGCCAAAGGGTCCTAATTTCAGCTTGTCGCTGTAGCCGGGTTCGACCCATACCGGTCGTTAACTACTACTCTGGAGGCCACGCTATGAATTGCGACGTGACAAGCGACCAGATAGAACGCTATCGAAAAGATGGGTTCTTGGTCATTGACAATTTCCTGACGTCGAGCGAGCTGGCTGAGTGGCAATCAGCGGTCGAGGAGGCTGTTGAGGAACGCGATGGCGTTAAAATCCCCGGGACAAACCTCAAGACCGGGTATGACGATGGTATTAACAAAGACACCGACTACTATGCCAACGTATTTGACCAGCTAATCAATCTCTGGCAGACCAACAGTCGCGTTCGGAAGCTGATGATGAGCCCCGAACTCGGGAAAGTCGCGTCGCTGCTGTCCGGCGCGAATGGCATCCGCATCTGGCACGACCAAGCCTTATTCAAGCGCCCATGGGCGAACCCAACTACCCTTCATCTGGACGTCCCATTTTGGTCTTTCAGCACACCCGACGCGATATCCATCTGGGTCGCGCTGGACGACGCGACGCAGGACAACGGCTGTCTATATTTTCTCCCGGGTACACATAAGAAAACCGACTATCGCGATATCGGCATCACGAGGAACATGAAGGCCATCTTTGCGGTTTACCCAGAGCTTGCATCGGTTGAAGCAGTGGCTGTACCAATGAGGGCGGGCAACGCGTCGTTCCACAACGGCTTGTGCATCCATGGAGCCGGGCCGAATATGACGCCGAGATCAAGACGGGCAATGACCTGTGCCTACATGCCGGAGGGCGCCACGTTCAACGGCCAGAAGAACGTGCTGCCCGACGAGTACCTGAATACGCTCAGCATCGGCGATCCTCTCAATAGCGATCAGCAGAATCCGTTGCTGTGGCCCGCGGGGAAAAGCTAGCGCGTCGATGGAGCCACGAGGATCCCGAAATGCGTTAACCAGATGAACATCAAGTACTTTTGCTCGTGGTGGGGACTCGATACCTTAGGCCTTCGACCGCTGCTGGAGAAGGTCAAGGGCACTGCGTACGACGGTATCGAAATTGGCGTTCCATCAGATACGCCGGGCCGCCGTGAGCTCAGAGCGCTATTGGACGAGTACCAACTGGACGTCATCGCTCATCAATACCAGGCCGAGGGCCAGGTATTCGACGACTACTTGCGGTCGTTTGAGCAGTGGATTGACATTGCGGCTTCGTTCGAACCCCTGCTGGTCAATAGTCACACCGGCAGAGATTGCTGGACGAGAGAGCAGAATCTGCGCTTCGTTGAAATTACTCAAAAAGCCGAGCAACGTTATGGCATTCCGATACTCCACGAGTCCCATAGACGTCATTTTCTCTACAGTGCGCCGGCGGCGCTGGAGTATTTCCAGCAAGCACCGAATTTGATGATCACGGCGGACTTCGCGCATTGGGTGTGCGTAGCAGAGAGCCTGCTCGTTGGTCACGAGATAGCACTTGAGGAAGCGATTCGACGTGCCGGTCACATTCACGCACGCGTCGGTTTTGCGGAAGGCCCGCAGGTTCCTGATCCTTTCTCGCCCATTTGGAGCCGAGAGCTGGAGGTCTTTAGCGCTTGGTGGCTGCGAATAGCGCAGCGATTCCGTACCGAAGGGCGTAACTGCCTTACTGTTACGCTCGAATATGGACCGCCACCGTACGGATGGATATCGCTTCAGTCTGGTGAACCGTTGCGCGATTTCTTCGAAATGAATGTGCTGATGAAGGACTACCTGAAAGCCCATTTTGCAAAACATCTCGACCATTAGTCTTGAACTGCTCAAACGATAAAAGCCTGGCAGCCTGAGCTTGCAATTCAACCGGAGTAGGTAGACATGGTCGCAAATCCGCTTGTCGGCGTGGTGTTCCATTGGCTTGGAGGGGCATCGGCCGCAAGCTTCTACGTGCCCTATAAGCGTGTCCGACGGTGGTCGTGGGAAGTCTATTGGCTGACCGGCGGCGCAGTTGCCTGGCTGGTCGCCCCGTGGGTTTTCGCCGCACTCAGAACCGACGATCTACTCGGCGTGCTGCATGCGACCCCGGGCCGGACTATATTTTGGTGCTATTTTTGGGGCGCGATGTGGGGCTTGGGCAGCATCGCATTTGGGCTGACCATGCGCTATCTGGGGCTGTCCTTGGGAATGGCGGTTACGCTCGGTTTGACTACCGTGATCGGCACGCTCGGCCCGCCGGTCTTTCGCGGCAAGGTTGGTGAACTTGCCCTGACCTCAAGCGGCCAAGCCACATTTGTTGGCATTGTCCTTGCGGTGGCCGGTATTCTGATCGTCGCACGTGCCGGACGAGCGAAGGATCGGGAACTCGGAGCCTCCGGCACAAGCTCGGGGATAGCCGAGTTTGACCTGAGAAAAGGACTGTTGCTCGCCGTACTTTCGGGCATATTGTCGAGTTGTTTTGCCTTTGGCTTGGATGCCGGAGAACCAATCCGCCAACTGGCAGCGGCCGCAGGCACCGGTCAATTGAGCCGAGGACTACCTGTTTTGTGCGTCGTGCTGGCGGGTGGTTTCACAACCAACTTTCTGTGGTGCCTGGGGATGATCATCCGTAATCGCACTGCCGGCGATTTTACCGGACGCGCGCGCGCAGCTTCTGCTGGCAGCGCAAAATCAACGCCGCTGCTACAAAACTACGCGCTGTGCTCACTCGCCGGCACTCTCTGGTATCTCCAATTTTTCTTTTACACGATGGGTGAAAGTCAGATGGGTCGCTTCGGCTTCTCATCGTGGACGCTGCACATGGCGAGCATCATTCTGTTCTCCACGCTTTGGGGGTTCGCCCTTGGGGAATGGCTTACCTCGAGCCGCCGGACCCGCGTGTTGGTTTGGATCGGTATTACCACACTCGTTAGCGCGACCATGGTGATCGGCGCGGGCAACTACCTTGCCAGCCGTGAGCCAGCAAATACCGCGATGACAACCCGTTAAGCCAACTCCGTCATCAACACACGCGCACCGACTCCATCTTGAGGAGCGCCGCGAGTTTTTCAATCTTATTGGCGACGTGGCCTATCCCAACCGCGCAGTGATGCGCCGGACCGTGCCCATTCCAGGCGTTCATGAACGTTCGCACATCGAGCGCAAATTTATAGCGGCTATTGGTGTTGCCGATCTGCAGGACGGGGCCGGGCACAGAATGCCCTTCGGCGGTGAGAAGTTTGAGCTTTCCGTCACCGGTCTGCACCACTGACAACAGCGTCACCGGCCCGTGCTTCACGGACATCTCGACCGAGAGTCCCCGTCCCACCTTGCCGTGATACACCTCCAAAGGCCGCACCTTGGTTTTCTCTGCGGCGATGGCGACGTGGCCAGGTCCATCATGGCCCATCAATATCACATCGTCGTTATAGTCCACCGCGTAATATTCCGTGAATGAGCCTCCGGCGCCCAGGATGTCCATGATCTTCATAGCCTGGGCGTTCTTGATTTCGTATTCGCCCGCCATCGGGATGCCTCTGGCGGTCAAGAGACTCGCCCCGAGAATGACCGAACTCATAACATCCTCATGTTCGGGCGTTCCGCTTCCCTGATAGTAATAGGCGATCGAGCCGAGTGTGTGCCGTTCCACCAGTCGATCCAAAGCCACGGAGGTGCGGGCTGCGCGCAGCAGTTCCTCGGATGGGCAGTCGGACTGCACCTCCATGACGGTTCTAATTTCAGCAACACGATTTCTGGCATCGGCCTCGGATACCTCGGACCGCAGTGCCACCAACTCCTCGACCTCGACGATCTCGACGTGGCCGCCAAAATAAGCGCACTGCTGGGTGAAATCCGAATAAATATCGAGCATGCCGCCGTAGTAATGGCCCAAAGCGCCCAGGCGGTTGTGCTCCATCACGTGGGCCACTTTGGCCGCCTCGATCCACTCATCGATCTCCCTCCACGCCGACGGATCGTTATGCAGCATGCCGCTCACCTGGAAGAACGGGATGCCACAGCGGTTGAACACATTAGCGATTTCCGGCGTCGGGCAGGCCTGACACCACGCGAGCCATTCTCCGGTCATACGGGTGCGATCGCCGAGGCGGTTGAAGGACTCGTAGTCGATGGCAGCGCCTGGCGCCAGATTGAGGATAACGACCGGGACCTTGGCGCGGCGTACCACGGGTAGCACAGTGGATGAGAGGGCGTAGGTGGAAACGTACAGGAAGATCAGATCGACATCGGCCTGCCGAAACGCATGCCCCGCCGCCATAGCCTTTCCGGGCGTATCAATGAGTCCGAAGTTCACAATCTGTACCTGCGGGCGGGTGAGCTTGCGGGCGACCTCAGCGATATATCCCATCAGGCGATCCTTGAGCCCCTCGAACTGCGGCCAATACGTGTCGAGGCCGATACCGAAAAGTCCGACCTTCAAGGTCTCAACATGACGTGAGGACATATTGGTATCCATGAGCAATTCGGCGCCGAATGCCGTTTGAAGCAGAAAATCTCTCGCATCGTCGGAAAACGCCCATCGCAATCAGGTGTCCGCTACATAATCGGCGCCGCTGTTCCGTCCGACCAGCGGGCTACGGGCACGAGGAAGATGGTCTCGGGCTCCGGAACTTCGCGATCGTCGAGGACCACGGGCGAGCCCGGAAGGTTGGCTCCCCAGCTTGCGGCCGCGACCTTGGGCACGTGAAACATCAGATGCGAATGCCAGTGCCCCACCGCATCGCCGAGGTATCCATTCTTGGACATCATGAATGACATCGCGCCCGGCTCAGGCCATTGGAGCTCCTTGCGCGCAGCCGCGGCGCGAATCTCATCGAGCATCTGTGCCTTGGAGAGCCCGGCCAGTGCGAGTTTGGTCCGCCGCAACGTGTAGTCGAGGATGGATTTCGAGGCAGCCGGGTTGTAGCAAACCGGTCCCCTGATCTTCGGATTCCAGAATTCCGGGTGGTCGAACGGGGACATCCACGACCTCTCCACAAGGCAGGTGAATCCGTTGGTTCCGTGGACGGCAGTCTCGTACCCCTGCGGTTTGAGAGTGAGAAGTGTGGCCTTGCCCGAGATCACGGCCGGGGCCGCGCTGCGCGCGAGCGCGATCTCGGCGTGAGGATCCGGCATCAGGTACTCATCGAGGCGCGCCATGCGCTCGTACGACGTCTCGCCGCTCTCGGTGTCCCCCGCCGTCGGCGCATCGGCTGCTGCAAAGCCCGCCAGCGCGCAGAGCGCTATGCTCCGCGCTACGGCTGCGGCGCATCGACGTACGTGCTTTGTGTTCATGCAAACGCTCCCCCCGGGTTTGTCAATCCTAGCGTGGCCGGCGCGTAACGTCCGCGTCATTCTTGATCAACGCGTGCGATGGTGGCCAGGGGTGGGGTTGAACCGCCGGCACGCGGATTTTCAGTCCCTTCTTCAAATTAATTTAAGTTACTGATAGCGTTAAACAAAGCGACATCGAAGTGTCCAATATTTCCCTGAGATAGGGGCACTTAAGGTCCTGATTCCCCGAGATAGCGCCACTTAATATTGGACACTGTTTCTCACGCGAGACTTGGTTCTCGACGCAACGTCAGTCGATTTGATTGCGAGGCACGAACTCGGCGAACGGCGGAGATGTGCCCGAAGCAGTCGGTCGCGAACGGCGGCTTTTGGGAAGCGAACCACGCCGCGATGCTTCGCTATTCCGGCAGCCTCATCTTCCGCAGCAACGCCTTGTATCGGGGATCGTCGACTAGACTGCCCAGAAGTGGGTCCCCTTTGATCCAAGTCATTCCGTCGCCGTACACGTTGAATGCTCGATCAAGCCAGGCGAAGGCCCGATCGGCGTCGCGGCGCGCAGCATAAACCATGGCGATCCAATAGCCCTTTTCGTCTCCGAACTTCTGCTCCGCAGTCCTAAGTTCCTTGTCTGACGCGTTGCGTTGTCCCAGCGCATTCAGGGCTAGTGCCATCCCGACCTGGCGGAACCGCGGGTCGACTTCCTTCTCCATCTCCGCGAGAGCTGATTCGCGCTCGCCCCTGGCGATTAACACAGCCCCAAGAAGACAGTGGAATTTTCCGGATCCCGGGGCCAAATCCAGCGCAGTTCGAAAGTTGGCCTCCGCCTGCGCGAGCCGACCGGAGCGGTAGGCCGCATAGCCCCTCGCGATGTAGTTCCATGGCTGGAGAGGATCGAGCTCAATGGCCTTCTCTGATTCCTCGATCGCTTCATCAAATCGACCAAACGTCGTTGCTAAATATCCCGCCAGTCTGTGCGCCTCGGAATTTCCCGGCTCAAGTTCAATTGCCTGCTTGAGTTCTGCATCGGCTGCCTGCCAACTCCAATCGACTTCATATAGGACGCGTCCCAGTACGACGTGGATTGGCAGTAGGCTCGGTTCCAGCTTTCTGGCGTGGTCCAGCGCGGAATAAATCAACGCGCGGGCCTCCTCGTGAGGCTCAACATCAAACAAATTGTAATCTGCTGCCAAGAAGCTTGCGAGGGTTACCCATCCCTGCGAAAACTCTGGATCGAGTTTTAGCGCTTTCTGGAGGTAGCCGATTGCCTTACGCGAGCTATCCAATGAGCCGCGGTAATGGATTTCCCTGGCCTGTAGATACAGCGTATATGCATCGCGGTTGGCTGTGAGCGTCGCCCTCGGGACCGTCCCTCCTAGCACAGACACCTTGAGCGCGTTAACCACGGAATTCGCGATCTCGTCCTGGATCTGGAAGATATCTTCGAGCTTCCGGTCGTAGGTCTCCGACCAGACGTGGTAGCCCGTGTCCACACGGATCAGCTGTGCCGTAATTCGCAGCGTGTTACCTGATTTTCGGACACTCCCTTCAAGTACGTGTGCGACGCCAAGCGCCTTGGCAATATCAGTTATCGTGGCCTGTTTGCCCTTGAAATAGAAAGACGACGTACGCGCCGGCACCCGTAGATCCGGGATCTTTGTGAGCATGTCGATCAGTTCCTCCGACAGGCCGTCAGAGAAATATTCCTGATCCTTGTGCTCACTCATGTCCACGAACGGCAGCACGGCGATGGACTTATCGCTGACGACGTTCGTAGCAGCAGCGTTAACCGTTACCTGCGCAAGGCTGTCGCGGTATCGCGCATAACCCACTGCGGCAAGAACCGTCACCACTGCCGCGGCGCTCACTCCGACGAGCGCTCTATTGCGCAATATGAACTTGCGCAGTCGATTAGAGACTCGCGCCGGTCGCGCTTGGATGGGTCTGCCGTCCAGATAGCGGCGCAAATCGTCGGCCAAGGAGGCGGCGCTTGCATAACGCTGTGCCGGCTCCTTCGCCAGTGCCTTGAGCACAATGGCATCGAGGTCCCCGCGCAGTTGCCGCGCCAACTGTTCTACGGTGCCGTCGCGGTCAGTGGCTGCCACCGGCTCGAGCTGCAGGCTCGGCTTCTCCACCTCGAGCGTGGCGATGGCCTGATCGAGCACCCCGATCGAGACTGCCCTCTTGAGCCGATAGGGGCGCGTGCCGGTGAGCAGCTCGTAGAGCACGACGCCCAGGGAGTACAGGTCGCTGCGCGCATCGATCGGATCGCCGCGCAAGAGCTCCGGACTGGCATAGTCCGGCGTCAGCGCCCGTCCGTAGAGACTGGTCAGTGCCATCGGGCCGGTGTCGTCAGCCTCAAGCAACCGGGCGACGCCAAAATCCAGCAGCCGCACCTGCCCGGAGTCGGTCACGAGAATATTCGACGGCTTGAGATCCCGGTGAATGACTTGCTTGGCATGGGCGTACTGCACGGCCTCGAGCACCTGCAGGAAAAGCCCCAGGCGCTCGCGTAGCCCGAGCCGGTGGGCGTCACACCAGAGTGTCAGCGACTCACCTTGCACATACTCCATCGCCAGGTAGGGCAAGCCCTGCGGATCCACGCCGGCATCGTAGAGACGCGCGATATGGGGATGCTCGAGACTGGCCAGGATGTCGCGCTCGCGCGCAAAGCGCGCCTCAAGACCCACCTGCGCGTGAGCGAGCCGCGGTAGCTTCAGCGCCACCTCGCGCTTGAAGGCGCCGTCGGCGCGCCGCGCCAGCCACACCTCCGCCATGCCCCCGGCGCCCAGCAATCGAATCAGCTCGTACGGCCCCACGCGTGCGCCGGGCGGCAGGGCGCTCGCGGCTGGCGCGTCCGCCTCATCCGCGCCACCGAGCTTCGGCAGGCTCATCAGCGCTTTCAGGTCCGCTGCCTGCGCCGCTCCCGGCAGCAGCGCCTCGCGCAACGCTGCGGCCAGATCCGGATGCTCTTGGGTAGCCCTTTCAAGCCAGGGGCGGCGCCCGGCCTCATCCAGCGCCAGCGCCTCATCCAGCAGCTGGCTCATCCGTGCCATCTGAGGAATCGATAGGGCCATGGGTCCCTTAGCTCATCGCTTCAGCGCAACGCGGCCGCCAGTATCAGCCGCGCCTTCTCCCAATCGCGCTGCACCGTGCGTTCAGTGACATCCAGCGTTTCGGCAATCTCCTGCTCGCTGTAGCCGCCAAAGTAACGCATCTGCGCGACCTGCGCCAAACGAGGATCGGCTTGCTCGAGCGCCTCAAGTGCCTCGTGTACGGCCAGAACCGTTTCCCCCGCGTCAGGCAGCTGCGCCCCAAGAGCGGTGGATAAGGTGAGCGCGGTTCGATCCCCGCCGCGCTTGTGTGCTAGGCGCTCGCGCACGCTGTTAACGATCACCGAGCGCATCACCTGGGAGGCGTAGGCGAAGAAGGCACGGCGATCCTCGGCACGCAGTTCCCCGGCTCGCACGAACCGCAGATACGACTCGTGCACCAGGCAGGTGGTATCGAGCACCGTATTGTGTCCCCCGTCGCGCAGCCGCGCGTGCGCCAGCCGGTGCAGCTCGCCGTAAGCGGCGGCAAACAGCGCATCGCGCGCCCCCGCGTCTCCCGCCTGTACCCGGCCCAGCAGCTCGGTGAGTTGACTCATCGGGTGCCAACTTAACCCGCCAGAAAGGCCTTTGCCACGCAATCGGCAAGTCGGATGTCGGGTTTGGCACCCGAACGGCGTCCGTTTGGATGAGGCAGCGATTTGGGCCAGCCGGATAACTCCCCGCAGAAGCCGAGAGAGAGCCTCGCGACGATCGATCCAGTAACCCCAGCGCCTGTCCCGACCCTATCTTAAGGAGACCACCATGAACTCCCTCACTTCCCGATCCCTTCGCACCTTCACCGCCGGCGCGATCCTCAGTGCCCTGGCCATGAGCTTCGCCAGCGTGTCCAGCGCCGAGGAGGCCCCGTCACCCCCGCAGGTCATTGTCAAATTCGCCGATCTCAACGTCTCGACTGCAGCGGGCGCTATGGCCCTCTATCGCCGGATCAACGGCGCGGCCGACGATGTGTGCTCGCGCATGTACGTCAGCACTGAGGCGTACAGGCGGTACAAGAACTCCTGCCTGCAAAAGGTCATCGCCGATGCGGTGAACAAGGTCAATGAGCCGGCCCTGTCCGCTGTCTTCGCGTCCCAATACGGCGTCTCAGCCCCGGTTGTGCTGGCCTCGGCAGGGACTCGCTAGCGCCGCGCGGCAGAGTGCACACCCGCTCCGTGCACGCTTGAGGACTCGGGCCCAGCACGCCGCCGCGCGTCTGGGCCCTTTCCTTATCACCATGCATGTCTGTTAATCGACCGACGGCTTTCAGGCGCACATATTTATCAGTCGAATGTCGGAAATTGGCCGAACTCCGCCCGGGGTGCCAGGGCGCATAATGCCCTTCAATGGGTGTGGGAGAGAAAGCTGTGCGCAACCTTCTGATCGCCATCGCGATGGCGATGGTGACCTCCACGCCAGTAGCGGCGTCAGATAATGCCGAGGTGATCGCGGTCGTACATCGCTGGACGGATGCCTTCAGTCGGCGCAGCTTCAACACCGACATTGCTCCATGCGCCGAGGATGCAGTCGTCATCGACGACCTTCCGCCACATGTGTGGCAAGGGCCCGGCGCTTGTTCCGACTGGTTTAAGGCTTTCGAGGCCTGGGCCTCGAAGGCCGGAGTAACCAATGCCGTCATCACGCTCGGAGAGATTCGACACCTCGATTTCGACGGAGGCATTGCGTACCTCGTGGCTCCTGTCACGCTCTCATACATTAAGGCGGGCAAACCGGTTAACTTCCTCGGGATGATTACGATGACCCTGCGTAAGCGAGAGTCTGGTTGGCGCATATCGGGAGTTGCATGGGCGGATCAGTAGAGGCTGGAAACCGACGGGAATGTCGGCTTTCCGGAAATTCAGAGTTAGGCAATGACTGGCCGGTGATGGCCGATTGCGGTCCGTCGATTCAAATTCGAAAGCGGACACTGATGCGCTGATGCTGCGAGACCGTCCAATAAATATTGGACACTTTACGTCCGTGTCATTCTGGGCTAAAGGTTTGATTTTAAATGGTGGCCAGGGGTGGAATTGAACCACCGACACGCGGATTTTCAGTCCGCCGTCGCAGGTACGAGGGCTTATGAATCAACAAATCGCAGCGCTTACCCGGCCGGAATTGAAGTGGCGCGCCTACGATTTCGAATCTACAAACTTCCTCGAGTGCAGAAACTACTGGTACTGGCGAGCGTATCCACGGGCATTTGAAGCGCGCGGATCAGCGCAAAGCTCCAGAGTCGTATTCGAAGTTCGGCTCCTTCTGCTTCTTCGTGACCCCTACGGTGTACGTGAGACCGAACCAGGCGATCCGGCCCACGACACTGCGCTCATAGACCTGCGTCAGCGTCGGCGTGGATACATAGCGCTGATAGCGCTGGCCGTCGAAGAGATCCGAGATCGTCGCCACTGCCGACAGTGCGGGCGTCAGTGCGCGCTTGTAACCTAGATTGACCACGTTGATGGCGCCGACGCTGCCCTGAGGGGTCAGGCGCTTGTCGGTGCGGGTGAAGGTGATCTGCGCTGAATCGGCGCCTGTCGGCCGATAATCGAGTTTCGCCTTGACATTAAGCCCGGTGGTCGATTTCAACCCCGGCGTGCCGAGCGCCGTGGCATCAATCTGCGTGTAGAACGCATTGCCGCTCAAGTTATAAGAGAGCTTCGGCAATAGATGCCCGGTCGCCGAGAACTCGAGGCCAGCCGAATCGCTTCTCGGGAGATTGGTCTTGGTGGTCAACGTCAGGCCGTTGCCCAGGTATTCGGTCAAGTCAGTCACGCTGTCCTTGTTGCGGCGGTAATAGCCTGTGAGTCCGTAGCTTGCGCCGCCTCCCTCGTACCCATAGCCGAGCTCGATGGACTGCGTGAGCTGCGGTTTGAGAGCTGGATTCCCCGCGGTTAGATTTGGCGGGTACTCGTTATCGACATAGGGGTTCAGGACGCTCGGATCTGGCCGGGTTATGCGACGGCTTGCGCCGAAGGACAGCGTCGAACGGTCCGAGAGCCTTCGATCGACATGCAGGCTCGGGTAGAGCTCCGCGTAACGGCTTTCGGTCGATAAGCCATTGGTGACTTGCAGCGCATCTGTGGTCGTCCATTCAGTGCGTAGCCCAGCCAGCCAGGTCCAGGCCCCGATACTCGCCTGATAGCTCTGGTAGATCGCATGAATGAGCTGGTGGAACTTGAAGTCGTTCGTAAGGGTGGGGTCAATCGTCGGCACCCCGGTCACCGGATCGACGGTGGCGCCCACGTTGTCGAATCCGTAGTCGTCCCGCTCGAAGGCATAGCCGAGTTTCAAGGACTGCGTCTTCGACAGGGGCAGCGCGTAGTCAATGTCCGCCTCGGTGATGCCGTGATCCTCGGTGAAATCCAGGTAGTCGTAAAACGTAGGCGCCGGGGGCACGAACGAATCGTTCACGTAATCGTAGTGCTCGTGCTGATGCGAGATCGAGCGGTGCAGTGAGAGGTCCAGTGTCTCGCCTGGCTGGTTGAACTTCTGCGTGAATCGTAGCGTCGTGTCGTAGTCGTCTTCCGGATCGTGTCCACTGGTGAGGCGACGCGTGGCGCTGGTCACGGCGCCGGACTCCAGAGTACTGACATCATTCTGGGTGTAAGTGCGAAGGCCGCCGCGTGATAGCCAGCTCGCCGATGCCGCGAGCGACTGGCGGTCATTCGGGTCGTACTCGCTCGAAAAGGCGAGACTAGGGACGTTCCGGCGAATAAGCTGGCTGGCTTCGTCGTGGCTCTCGAGCACCCGCCCGGTCGAGGGGTCCGTCCCTATGACCACCGATTGAATCGTTCGCTGCCGGTAATCCTCGCGAAATCCCGCATTCAGCGATGCAGTGAATTGCTTTCCCCCATAACTGCCGTTGCCGCCGACCAGCCAGCGCCCGCCGTCGCCGAGGCTTCCTGTCAGGGACGCGGACGCCGATTCTTTGGCGCCCCGCTTGCGCGTAATGATGTTGATCACCCCGGCAGCGCCCTCGGCTTTGAACTGCGCGGGCGGTGTCGTAAGGATCTCAATGCGCTCGATATCGCTCGCAGAAATCGACTGCAAGTTGTCGCCGGCTTTCGAACCTTGGAGCTGGGTTGCCGGCCTGCCGTCAATCAAGATGAGGACGTTGGTGTCCCCGCGCAACGACACTGCGCCGTCAGCATCTACGTCGACGGAGGGGATCACATTTAAAAGATCGCTCAGCGTACCGAGCGTGGTTTGCGCGTCCTGCGGCACGATATAGATCTTGCGGTCGATCGTCGTCTCGACATTGAGCTTCTGACCCTGGACGACGACGGTTTCCAGGGTCGTCGAGGTACTGTCCGGGGGCGCGGCGAACGCTGCGATCGGAACGAGCGCCAACAGGGCGCCAGAAACGGCAACCTTTGGAATGGAACCGCGCACTAGCACGAAATTCTGAGGGCTCGCTGTTTAAAAGTCGCGATGTCAGCCGGCCTTCGGCGGCGAGGCAATTAGAAGCGCCGATACAAAGACCACGGCTGCCCCCGCCGATGCTATCCACAATGGCGCCGCTAAACCGTGTTCGGCGACCAGTGTGCCAGCAGCGATGGGAGCAATGAAACCTCCTACGAATTCACCCGCCAAAGTCGTCAAACCGATGGCTGAGCCGGCCAGGTTTCGCGGCACGCTATCGGTGGGCACCAGCACGATGCAAATCGCGGCAATCGCTTGGCCAGCCTGAGTCAGGAACAGGATGCCTGCTAGAACCCACAGGTAGCTGTAAAGTGGGTGCACCATCAGCGCCAAGGGCAGAATGGTGCAGAGAATGGCCTGAACCGCCAGCACAGGGCGGCGCCCGAAGCGGTCAGACAGGGCGGGGCCCAACAAACCGATAATGAAACTACCCAAACCGGCCGCTCCCATGAGGAACCCCGCGATTGTTCCGGCCTGCTGCTCGACTTCCGTTATATAGAGAGGGCCGAAAGCACTAAACAGGAACGTCCAGGCCATAAAGCCCGCCGCCCCAAGTGCACTGACCCAAATATTTCGATAACCCAACAGAGATGCCATATCTCTCAGAGTTACGCGATGACCCGGCTGACGGCTCGTGCCCGTATTCTCTTCCTCGGTGAACAATGCAATTAGCAGTGCCATCACAAAACCCGGCACCGCCGCAATGAAGAAGGCCCAGCGCCAGCCGAATAGCGCGGCGATCTGGGTTGTAAGCACCGGCGCGACTGCCAGTCCGATGATGGCCGCAGCGCTGGCGACAATGCCGATGTTGCGGCCTCGATGAAGCGGGCTGGACCTCTCCTCGACGAACGCCATGATGATCGACCAGCAAGGACCTTCAGCGGCTCCCAGCAATCCGCGAACGATCAGCAGCTCGACGAAGCTGTGTGCGAACCCCGAGAGAATGGACAGCAGCGAAAATAGCACCACCATGGGCACCAGCACGACCTTGCGTCCGATACGGTCGGACAGCGCGCCGAACACCAGCGCTGATACCGCCCAGCAGATGGACATCATTGCCACGAGATTTCCAATTTGCGAGCCGGTCAGCTTCAAGTCGGGAGCTATGTAGGGAGCGAGGTAAGGCAACGCCATGCGATCCAGGAAGACGACGCCCCAGGTAACGAACATAATCGCTACCAGGACTCGTTCGCCTGCGTTTGTCCCTTGGTTCATGGCTCATGCGCTCGGCGAGGCAAGTCGGCCGCCGCGGGTTTGGCTCCCTACGTTCTGCATCAGCCCCCTAACGGCGAATGACCAGGTTTGACCCGGTATAGGTGGCGAGCGGCGGCTTTTGGGCAATGCGGAATGACTATCCGATCTTCATCTCAATCGCCACCTTAGGAGAGCTGAGGCTCTTGCTGTAGAACCCAGATCGATCAAAGCAGCAAACTCGTCGCTTTCCGTCAGCGAGCATCGCGCAAGCATTGCTGATCCGGCGTTCACGCGTTTCAGGCCGTTTAGCGGAGACGATCCAGTGAATCCAGTCTCTTCGCGCAACGGGCGTAATGTCGGACCATACCGCACGCGCCTTCGGAACGTTCATGAGCGCCTTCCGGAGATCTGCCGGCACCTTGGGTTCCGGCTCCTCTCCCGCCAGTGCGATCTCCAGCGTTACGAGATCGCCTACTCCTGTACCCGCAGCTTCACGCAACCTACGCCTCACTTTGAGCCAGTGCCCCTTTCGGCCGTCCGGCTCGAGCGTCGCTCGAAAGGGAAAGCCATTAATTGTGCCTTCAACCGTCGTCATGCCCCGCGAGGGAAGCTTTGCGCTGGCGGTCTTTGGCAACGTAAGAAAGGTCCAAGAGCTGCCCTTCGCTGCTGCAGCGGGCCGCAGGAGTTTCGCTTTGAACCGAATCCTACGAGCGCTCTCAGTCATTTGTGCATGATATATCGAAGTCGGATCCGCGCCATGGGACCGATCGCATGCCGGGAACGGCCGAGGTTGACCGACCCACTACGGTCCTTGAGATATCTCAAAAGCGGTCGTTCAACCCTGCGCAAGCGGACCGCCCCGATGCAATCCGGTTGTTATTTCCGGGGCATTCGGACTTCCCCTTCGCCCATCCGTTCGACCCACTGAGCGCGCCACGTGCTGGCCTCGAACGGATCCGCAAAGTACTGTGTTTCCCGCGCAACCTTGTCGCCGCTGAACTCCATGATGCTCACGGTGTAGGAAGGCTTCCCGTCATACGTCAGAATATACTCGGTGATCCAAAGAGCACCGCTGCCAATGACTCGCCGCACAGCGAAGCGCTTTTTGCTCGGCTGATTGGTGCGCGTGATCTGTATGTTGCGTCGACCGCGGATTCGCTCGCCTGACTGGGGGTATTCCAGCACCGCATCCTCGAGATAGATGTCGTGCTCCGTTTCGAAATCGTTGGCATCGGATGCAGTCCAATGCCGATCCAGTGCCGCACGTATCTCTTGAGCTCTCATCATGACCCTCCAGCATTACCAGCCGTCGATACCGCTCCTCACGCAAGACACCTTCAGGGCAGTCACTTTACCTGATCACGTTGACAATCGTGATCCGCAACAACCGCTGGCGCCTCGACTTGGCTGCGCGCGAGTCGAAGCATACCGATCTACGAAAGCGGCGTGCCAGGTCTCCGCCGAAGCTGTCGTCTACGGTCGTCGAAATTCGATCGACGTAGCGGTCTTGCCCCAACGAACGTACATGCCGAGTCCGCCCAACGCAGCCCGAAAAAAGGGCGACCGCGATGATGCGGGCGTTTTCTTGGGATCGGCGAATGGCCGCTTGGCAGAAAGCCGGGAGCCGATGGCGAACGGCGGGTGTTGGCCGGTCAGGAACAGGCGCCCCGGATTGATTGCTCGTGACCCGAAACGGCCAGTTGAAGTGGTCAGCTTTCGGGCAGGCCAATAACGATCGGGTACGTTCTGCTTGGATGCGGATCTGACCCTCACAACGGCTGTGTAGCGGATCATCGCGCGTCACTTCACTATTCCGGCAGATTCATCTTGCGCAGGAGCGCCTTGAATCGACGGTCACCCTCGAGGCTACTGTTTAGTTCTTCGCCCATTGGCGGCTACCCCGGCGCACTGTTCTCTGCCAGTATGGCGCCACACTTAACGAGAGCATCCCGGCTTGTCGCCAGCGCCGACGCACCACCGCTTCCGCTATCTCGTGTTCCTGCTGATCCTCGTCATCACGATGATCAACTACATCGATCGGGGGGCAATCTCTTACGCGGCTGAAAGCATTACCCATGAATACGGCTTGGGCCGCGTGGCCTGGGGACAGGTGCTCGGATTCTTCGGCTACGGCTACATGTTCGGCGCCCTTGCGGGCGGCGCGCTGGCGGACGTATGGGGCACGCGGCGGGTGTGGGCGCTCGCCGGCTTCGCCTGGGCGTTCTTGGAGGGCGCCTCCGCATTCGCGGGCGACCTCGGCCTGGTGCTGTTCGGCGGCTCGGCGCTCGCGGGCTTTGCCGTGGTGCGCATCCTGTTCGGATTCTCGGAAGGGCCCGTCTATTCGGTCATCAACAAGACCATGTCCGCCTGGGCGCCACCGAAGGAGCGCGCAACCTCTGTCTCGGTGGGGCTTCTCAGCACGCCGCTCGGCGCCCTGGTTACGGCTCCCGTCTCCGTGGGACTATTGCTGCTGACGGGCAACTGGCGGGTCACGTTCCTGATCCTCGCAATCGTCAGCGCGCTGATTCTGGCGGCATTCTTGTACCTGTTCACGAGCCTTCCCGGGGACAATCCGCGCGTCAGCGCGCGCGAATTGCAGGATATTCGCGGCGCTGATGCCCCCGATGCGACGCGATCGGAAGAGCCGGTCAGTTACCTGTCACTAATCCGGCGTCCGACGCTGATTCTCAACACGATCGGGTACTTTTCATTGGTTTACGTGACCTTCATGCTGGTGAGTTGGACACCGAAGTACCTGCAGGACCAGTTTCACTTCAGTCTCGCATCGCTGTGGTACCTCGGCATGATCCCCTGGGCGGGGGCGTGCATCACGATATTGCTCGGCGGCCGTATCTCCGACTGGTTGCTGCGCAGGACCGGAAAACTCGTCGTCGCGCGCAGCATGTTCGCGGCCTCGTCTCTTCTGATGACCACGCTATGCCTGGTGCTCGTCTCCCAGGCGCAGAGCGCCGCGGCGGTCATTGCGCTGATGACTCTCGCCAACGCATGCAACTCGCTGCCGAACGTCGTGTACTGGACGGTGGTGATCGACTCGGTGCCTGCCTCGCGCGTCGGCGCCATCAGCGGCTCGATGCATTTCGTGGCAAGCATATCCTCGGTGCTAGCACCCACCCTGACAGGGTATCTCGCGGTCGCGTTCGGCTACTCGTCCATGTTCCTTGCCGCCGGGGCTGTGACCGGCATCGCCATGATTGCGATGGTGATGGTAAAGCCAGGACTCGCAACACCCAGTAAGGGGCTCACCGCAAGATTCGCTTAACAATGGCTTGGATATTAGGGGCGATTACATTGGGGCCAATTCGGGAACCCTAACGTCGG
>Ga0210394_10000220_pt1 | contig 134728 bp, 108 predicted proteins | sample IncBWC12MmetaG_FD_160121 | JGI IMG/M metagenome (GOLD analysis project Ga0210394, IMG submission 160121) | Forest soil microbial communities from Barre Woods Harvard Forest LTER site, Petersham, Massachusetts, United States - Inc-BW-C-12-M | ecosystem: Environmental > Terrestrial > Soil >...
CGGCGACAACGTGAGCTGCGAAGTGACGCTGATCACGCCGGTGGCTCTTGAAAAGGGCTTGCGGTTCGCTATTCGCGAAGGCGGCCACACCGTCGGAGCCGGCGCGGTCACGGAAATCATCGAGTAACGCTTTTCCCCTCGGGAAATCGAGGGCGGGGCAAGAGAAGGAAATTTAGATCATGCGAGAAATCATTACGTTGCAGTGCGGCGATTGCAAAAACCGCAACTACACGACGACCAAGAACAAGAAGAAGCACTCCGAACGCGTGGAGACCAGAAAGTTTTGCAATACGTGCCGCAAGCACACCGGGCATAAAGAAGTTAAGTAGCTTTTGGGACCAGGCAATCGGGCGGGGCGGTTTTGGGTTTTTAGGGGAGTCGTCCAACGGTTAGGACTCCGGTCTCCAAAACCGGGTATGGGGGTTCGAGTCCCTCCTCCCCTGCCAGAGTTGAGTAACAGGCGGCGGCGCCTGTTAAGTGAAGAGGACGAATGGCTACGGCGGTCAAAGTGAAGAACGAAGAGTCGCAGGGCAACGCAATCACCGGGGCGGCGGTTGGTATCGGCCAGAAGGTCACCGGCACCGTCCATGACACGCGCGAGTTTTTGCACGACGTTCGCGTGGAGATGAAGCAGGTCACTTGGCCGAGTCGGGATGACGTAGTCTCGACCACCGGTGTGGTCATCGCCACAGTTTTCTTCTTCGGGGTATTTCTGGCCATCGTGGATTGGCTGGTGCAGATGGGCCTGGCGCGGGTCTTCAAAATTTTCGGCGTATGAAGGGGACTACAGCTTGACGGCAATGCAGTGGTACATCATCCATACGTATTCGGGCTTTGAAAAGAAAGTCAAAGAAAGCCTGGAGAGCCGGGTGTCCGCATTCAGTTTGCAGGACAAGATCGGCCGCGTGCTGATTCCGATGGAAGACATCGTGGAAGTGCGGGGCGGCAAAAAGGTGGTTTCCTCGCGCATGACTTATCCGGGGTACGTGCTGGTGGAGATGGACCTTGACGAAAACACCTGGCACATCGTGCGCTCCACGCCGCGCGTGACCGGCTTTGTTGGCTCGGCCACGGCGCCTTCGCCGCTGTCTGACACGGAAGTCGACGCCATCATCAACCGCGTGCACGTTCCGACGGACCGCCCGAAGCCGAAAGTGGTGTTCGAACGCAACGAGCAAGTGCGCATCGTGGACGGACCTTTCGCGAATTTCAACGGCACCGTCGAGGAAATTGACAACGACCACAGCCGGCTGAAAGTTTCCGTGACGATTTTTGGCCGTTCGACGCCGGTAGAACTGGATTTCGCAAGCGTGGAAAAGCTGGGCTGACGAGCGGTAGCAGAGGCAGTAAAAAGAGATTGAGGCAAGCGAATGGCTAAGAAAGTACAAACGACCATCAAACTGCAATTGCCTGCGGGCAAAGCGACGCCGGCCCCGCCGGTGGGCACGGCGCTGGGTCCGCATGGCTTGAACATCATGGATTTTTGCAAGCAGTTCAACGCCAAGACGGCCAAGGAGCCGGACGGAATGATTTTCCCCGTGCTGGTAACCGTTTATACGGACCGCACCTTCACGTTCATTCTGAAGACGCCTCCGGCTTCGATCCTGCTGCTTCGCGCGGCGGGTATCGTAAAGGGCTCGGCGGAACCAAATCGCAACAAAGTTGGCAAAGTCACCAAAAAGCAAGTGCAAGAGATTGCCAAGATCAAGCTGGTCGATCTCAACACCACAAATCTGGACTCCGCGGTGCGCACCGTGATGGGTACGGCGCGCAACATGGGTCTGGAAGTCGTGGAAGCCTAGAAGTTCAGGCGCTACGAGGTCCCGGGGGGCAGAAGCAATGAAGAAGGCTGGCAAACACATCGAGAATGCGCGCAAAAAGGTCGAAGTGCGCCCGTACAAACTCGCAGAAGCAAGCGAGCTGATCAAGAAGACGCATCACACCAAGTTCAACGAAACGGTGGAGCTGGCCATCAACCTGGGCGTCGATCCGAAGCATTCCGACCAGGTGGTTCGCGGGACCGTAGTTCTTCCCCACGGTCTCGGAAAAGCCGTTCGTGTTTTGGTCATTGCCAGCGGCGAAAAAGTTCGCGAAGCGCAGGAAGCAGGCGCGGACTTTGTCGGCGGGGACGACATGGTTGCGAAAATCATAGCTGGCTGGACGGACTACGACGCGGTAATCGCCACGCCCGATATGATGAAGTCCGCCGGAAAGCTCGGCAAGGTTCTCGGCCCTCGCGGCCTGATGCCCAATCCGAAAACCGGCACGGTCACTTTCGACGTGGCCAAAGCGATCAAAGAGACCAAAGCCGGCAAAGTCGAGTTCCGCGTGGATAAAGCGGGAATCGTGCACTGCGCCATCGGCAAAATCCAGTTTGAAGCCGCGCATATCGCGGAAAATGCTCACGCCGTAATCGGAGCCGTGATCAAAGCCAAGCCCGCGGCCGCCAAGGGCAAGTACGTGCAAAAGATCACGCTGACCTCGACGATGGGTCCGGGCATTCCGATCGACCTGGTCGAATCGGAAACACTGGCCGCTGCAGCCTAGGCGAAGACTTCCTAGAGGAAACGGGATCATGAAAAAGCGAAGTGAAAAACAGCAGGACTTAGACAAACTGAAGCTGGAACTGGCCAAGGTCTCCACCGTGATTCTCACGACCTTCCAGGGCATCACCGTGCAAGCCGACACCAAGCTCCGCCGCGCCGTGCAGGCCGCTGGCGGCAAGTACCAGGTCGTGAAAAACTCGCTCGCGGAGCGCGCCGGAGCCGGCACCCCCGCGGAAAGTCTGCTCAAGAACCTGAGCGGCACAAATTCCATCGCCTTTACCGAGACGGATGCCGTGGCGCTCGCCAAAGCGCTCACCAAAGTGGCCAAAGAGGTTCCCGCGTTTCAATTCAAGGCCGGACTCGTCGAGGGCCGGGTCATCTCCATCGCCGAGATTCAGCAGCTTGCGAATCTCCCTTCGAAGGAAGAGTTGCTCAGCAAGATCATGTTCCTGCTGAACGCTCCGGCGCAGCGCATTGCTGTGGCTTTGAACGCCCTGCCGCGCAACCTGGCGGTCACCGTCAACGAAGCGATCAAGGCCAACAAGTTTGGGTCCGGCGGGGCTAGCAGTTCCGAGCCGGCTCCGGTAGCTCCGCCAAGCCCTGAAACGGCCCAGCAAGTTTAATTTCTAATTTTGAGAGGAGAAGAAAGAGTCATGTCGAAAGTGGAAACGATCCTGGAAGAAATCAAGGGGCTGACGCTGCTGGAAGCGTCGGACCTGGTGAAAAAGATGGAAGAGACGTTCGGTGTCTCCGCGGCTGCGGCTACCGTCGTGGCGGGTGGCGGCGGCGCGGCGGCTGGCGCGGCGCCGGTCGAAGAGAAGACGGAATTCGCCGTCGTTCTCACCGACGTCGGCGGCAACAAGATCAACGTCATCAAGGCGGTTCGCGAAGTCACGAGCCTCGGCCTCAAAGAAGCCAAGGACCTCGTCGACGGCGCTCCCAAGACCGTCAAAGAGGGCGTTAACAAGGAAGAAGCCGCGACCATCAAGAAGAAGTTTGAAGACGCGGGTGCCAAGGTCGAAATCAAGTAGTTGTACGGGCTTCGAGAGGGACGCGGCTGCTCGGATCGGCCAGTTTACCGGCCGCCCGGAGCATGATCCGCCGCGGCCAAAGGAACTCACGTACGCAAGTTGAAGCTGGTTATTTTCACAACTCCATTGGTCCTTTTTGGACCCCATGCAGCGGTGTGCTCGCCGACTTCGGGCAGGAGGCGCGTCACCTACGCTGCATGCAGTGCCCAGCTGTTTCCGCCAGTTGCCCGAAAGGGAAGAGGTAGACCAAGCAATGCCAAATACTCACCAGCACGTCAGGGAACGCGAGCGTCTTGATTTCGCGAAGATCCAGGGCACGATTCAGATTCCAAATCTGATCGAAGTCCAGATGAAGTCCTATCAGCGTTTTCTGCAGATGGACCTCCTGCCGAGCGAGCGCGATGACGGTGGGCTGCAGTCCGTGTTCACGTCCGTGTTTCCGATCAAGGATTTCCGCGAGATGTCGCAGCTCGAGTTCGTGGACTACTCCATCGGCAACTGGGAGTGCAAGTGCGGCAACTTGAAGGGCCTGCACCACCTGCGCGCTACTTGCCGCAATTGCGGCGCTTCTGTGGTCACCAATCCGTACCAGACCGGCGACGTCATCTGCCACAAGTGCGGCACCTTCAACAAGAACACGCCGACCTTCTGCAACAAGTGCGGCGATCCTGTGGCCATGCAGCTGAAGTACGACGTAAACGAATGTCAGGAGCGCGGCATGACCTATTCCGCGCCGCTGAAAGTCACCATCCGTCTGACCATTTACGACAAGGATCCCGACTCCGGCGCGAAGACCATTCGCGACATCAAGGAGCAGGAAGTTTTCTACGGCGACATTCCGCTGATGACCGAGAACGGCACGTTCATCATCAACGGCACCGAGCGCGTGATCGTCAGCCAGTTGCACCGCTCTCCGGGCGTCTTTTTTGAAAGCGCCAACAACCGCACCTACTTCCTCGGCAAGATCATTCCTTACCGCGGATCGTGGGTGGAATTCGAATACGACACCAAGAACATTCTCTACGTACGCATCGACCGCAAACGCAAATTCCTCGGCTCGATTTTCCTGCGCGCCTTGGGTATGAAGTCCAATGAAGAGATCCTGCGCACGTTCTATCAGGTGGAGCGCATCTCGCTCCGCGAAAAGGATCTTTTCTGGAACGTTTCGCCGGGCATCGTGGACCGCAAACTGGCCCACGAGATTCGCAACCCGCGTTCCGAAGAGGTGATTGTTGGAGCGCACAAGCGCATCACCGAAACCCTCTTCCGGGAACTCATCAAGGCCAAGATCTCGCAGGTCCGCGCCGCTTTGGTCGATCTCGAAGGGGCCTACAGCGTCGCCGATGTGGTCAACCGCCAGACCGGCGAAGTTCTGCTGGAAGCCAACAAGCCGCTGACGCCCGAACTTTGGCAGGCTTTTGCCGAAGGCGGCATCACCGAAGTGGACGTGTTCTTCCCGGAGCGCGACGACATCGGCCTGGTGCTTTCGCGCACACTCGATAAAGACGCTATCCGCTCCTCGAAGGAAGCGCTCATTGAAATCTACCGCAAGCTGCGTCCCGGAGATCCTCCGACGCTTGAAACGGCAACCAATCTCTTCCGCGGCATGTTCTTCGATCCGCGCAAGTACGATTTCAGCCGCGTCGGTCGCCTGAAGTTCAACATCAAGATGGGCCTCGATACCCCTCTTGACAACCGCACACTCGATTCGCCGGATTTCGTCTCGGCCATCAAGTACCTCTTCAAGCTGCGCAAGAACATCGGCGTGGTCGACGACATCGACCATCTCGGCAACCGCCGCGTCCGCGCGGTCGGTGAGCTTCTCGAAAACCAGTTCCGCATCGGCCTGGTCCGCATGGAACGCGCCATCAAGGAAAAGATGAGCGTGTACCAGGAAATGTCTACGGCCATGCCCCACGACCTGGTCAACGCCAAGCCGGTCATGGCGGCTATCCGCGAATTCTTTGGATCTTCGCAGCTCAGCCAGTTCATGGACCAGACCAACCCGCTCAGCGAAATCACCCACAAGCGCCGTCTTTCGGCTCTGGGGCCCGGCGGTCTCTCGCGCGAACGCGCGGGATTCGAAGTGCGCGACGTTCACCCCACGCACTACGGCCGCATTTGTCCCATCGAAACGCCGGAAGGTCCAAACATCGGCTTGATCAGCTCGCTCTCGTGCTTTGCGCGCATCAACGACTACGGCTTTATTGAGTCGCCGTATCGCCGCGTAAAGGGCGGGCGCATCATCGACTACGTGCAGATCGTCAACGCCGGCGACAGCGAATTCAAAGCCGGCGAAATCGTCGAGAAAGACAAAGTCGAGGAGCTCAACGAAGAGCTGAAGCGCCGCAAGGTGGTCTACGAGCCGTACTGCTTCTACCTGTCCGCCTGGGAAGAAGACAAGTACGTCGTGGCCCAGGCCAACGTGGCCCTCGATGAACGCCTGAAGATCACTACCGAACTGGTCAACTGCCGCCAAGCCGGCAACTTCGTGCTGAAGAGCCGCGACGAAGTCGATTACGTCGACGTTTCGCCGAAGCAGCTGGTCTCGGTGGCCGCCAGCCTCATCCCGTTCCTCGAGAACGACGACGCCAACCGCGCGCTTATGGGTTCCAACATGCAACGCCAGGCTGTGCCGCTCATTCGCGGGGAAGCCCCGCTCGTGGGCACCGGCATGGAGCGTGTCACGGCGCGCGATTCCGGCGCGGTCGTGCTTTGCAAACGCGAAGGCATCGTCGATCAGGTCGATTCGGAGCGCATCATCGTGCGCGTCGAATCCGATCACTCCGGCGTGCTTAGCCGCGAAGTGGGCGCGGACATCTATCAGCTCACCAAGTTCAAGCGCTCCAACCAGAACACCTGCATCAGCCAGAAGCCCTTTGTGCGCGTCGGTGATCGTGTAAAAAAGGGCCAGGTCCTGGCAGACGGCCCCTGCACCGAACGCGGCGAACTCGCACTTGGCCGCAACGTCCTGGTGGCCTTCCTGCCCTGGCGCGGTTACAACTTTGAAGACGCTATCCTCGTCAGCGAAAAACTGGTGAAGGACGATTACTACACCTCCATCCACATTGAGGAGTACGAAATAGAAGCGCGCGACACCAAGCTCGGTCCCGAGGAAGTGACTCGCGACATTCCCAACATCAGCGAGTCTTTCCTTCGCAACCTGGATGAAAGCGGCGTCATTCGCATCGGCGCAGTCATCAAGCCAGGCGACATTCTGGTCGGCAAGGTCACCCCCAAGGGCGAGACCACGCTCACACCGGAAGAAAAGCTCCTGCGCGCCATCTTCGGCGAAAAGGCCGGCGATGTTCGCGACGCTTCGCTGTACTGCCCTCCGGGCATCGAGGGCACCATCGTGGACGTCAAGATCTTCACCCGCAAGGGCGGAGAAAAAGACGAGCGCCACAAGGCCATCGAAGCCACGCAGGTCTTCAAGCTCGAGAAGAACCTCGCCGATGAAATCCGCATCCTCACAGATGAGCGCCTCAAGCGCCTCTCGGATCTTTTGGGCGGAAAGATTCTCCAGGCCGACCTGCACGACGAAAAGACCAACAAGCGTTTGTTGACCAAGGGCACGGACTTGACCCGCGAGTTGATCGAAAAGATCTCCACGCGCAACCTTAAACGCCTCAAACTCAACGAGAAGGATCCTCTGCTCATCGAGAAGATCGAAGAAATCGAGGAGATGACCTCACGCCAGATTGACGTGCTCCGCAAGATCACCGAGGAGCGCAAAGAAAAGCTCAAGAAGGGTGATGAGCTTCCTCCCGGGGTCATCAAGTTGGTCAAGGTCTATATCGCCATGAAGCGCAAGCTCTCCATCGGCGACAAAATGGCCGGACGCCACGGCAACAAAGGCGTCATTGCCCGCATCGTGCCGCAGGAAGACATGCCCAGCCTTCCCGATGGCACTCCGGTCGAGATCGTTCTCAATCCTCTCGGCGTTCCTTCGCGTATGAACGTCGGTCAGGTTCTCGAGACGCACCTCGGCTGGGCTTCCAAGGAGTTGGGCAACAGCCTCAAGCGTCTGCTGAGCAAGGAAGTCAAGGCCGAAGCTTTGCGCCGCTGGTTCCGCGAAGTCTTTACCGAGACGACCGTTTGGAAGACGCTCGCCAAACTGAGCGACGAGGAGTTGCTCGACTATGCCGAAGGCTTCAAGGAAGGCATTCCGTTCGCCACGCCGGTATTCGACGGCGCGCGGGAACCGGAAATCCGCCACTTGCTCGAAGTTGCTGGCTTGCCACACGCCGGGAAGATCAATCTCTTCGACGGCATGACCGGCGAGCAGTTCGATCAGCCGGTCACGGTCGGCTACATCTACATGCTCAAGCTTTCGCATCTCGTCGACGACAAGATTCACGCACGGTCCATCGGTCCGTACTCGCTCATCACCCAGCAGCCGCTCGGTGGCAAAGCGCAGTTCGGCGGCCAGCGCTTCGGCGAAATGGAAGTCTGGGCGCTCGAGGCCTACGGCGCCGCGCACATCCTGCAGGAGTTGCTCACGGCGAAGTCCGACGACGTTTATGGCCGCGCCAAAATCTACGAGGCCATCGTCAAGGGCGAACCGGGTATCGAGCCCGGCGTGCCCGAGTCGTTCAACGTCCTGGTCCGTGAGCTGCAGTCGCTGTGCCTGGACGTCGAACTTATGAAGAGGCAGAAGGCGCCCACGGATAAAGCTGCAGATTAGGCCTGGTGGATGTGGTGGCGCAGCAGGCTGCGCCACCAGCAGGCAACTCTTCGCAGTTTCGCAAGTTTGGTTTTTGGGGTTCTCAGCCGGTCTGGTCGAAAACACCAGATCGCGTCCCCGGTGAAAGCCGGGGAGGGAGGAAACAACCTTGTATCGCAGCAGCCCTTATGATCGCGCCAGTCTGATCGCCGATTTCGATTCGATTCGCATCAGCTTGGCGAGTCCTGAAAAAATCCGTTCCTGGTCCCACGGTGAAGTCACCAAGCCGGAGACCATCAACTACCGCACCTTCAAGCCCGAGCGCGACGGCCTGTTCTGCGCCAAGATTTTTGGCCCCGTCACCGATTGGGAATGTCTGTGCGGCAAATACAAGCGCATGAAGCATCGCGGCGTTATCTGCGACAAGTGCGGCGTGGAAGTCACTCTCAGCAAAGTCCGCCGCGAGCGCCTCGGCCACATTGAGCTGGCTTCGCCCTGCTCGCACGTCTGGTTTTTCAAGGGCCTGCCCAGCCGCATCGGCTATTTGCTGGACATCTCCATGCGCGACCTCGAGCGCATCCTGTACTTTGAAGCCTTCGTGGTCGTCGATGCCGGTGAAGTGGCCGTTCTTCGCGAGCGCGAAGTTCTCCTCGAGGACAAATACCGCGAGCTGCAGAAGGAATATCCCGGCCAGTTCACGGCCAAGATGGGTGCGGAAGCCATCAAGGAACTTCTCCGCCGCGTCGAAGTGGATAAGCTCTCCGAAGAACTTCGCGAGAAGATGAAAGCCGATCCTTCGCTTCAAAAGCGCATCAAGTTCGCCAAGCGCTTGAAGGTACTCGAGGCTTTCCGCAAGAGCGGCAACAAGCCGGAGTGGATGATTCTCGACGTGATTCCGGTTCTTCCGCCGGAGCTCCGCCCGCTTGTGCCTCTCGACGGCGGCCGCTTTGCCACTTCGGATTTGAACGATCTCTATCGCCGCGTCATCAACCGCAATAACCGTTTGAAAAAGCTCATGGAGCTTCGCGCTCCGGATGTCATCGTGCGCAACGAAAAGCGCATGCTCCAGGAAGCCGTGGACGCGCTGTTTGACAACGGCCGCCGCGGTCGCGTTTTGCGGGGCACCAACAACCGCCCGCTCAAGTCCTTGAGCGACACGCTCAAGGGCAAGCAGGGCCGCTTCCGCCAGAACCTTCTCGGCAAGCGCGTGGACTATTCCGGCCGCTCCGTAATCGTTGTCGGCCCGGAACTAAAACTGAATCAGTGTGGTCTGCCCAAGAAAATGGCGCTCGAGCTTTTCAAGCCCTTCATCTATCACAAGCTCGAAGCTCAGGGCCACTGCACCACCATCAAGCAAGCCAAGGAAATGGTCGAGCAGCAGGAACCGGTGGTTTGGGACATTCTCGAGGACGTCATCCGCGAGCATCCCGTGCTTCTCAACCGCGCTCCCACGCTGCACCGCCTCGGCATTCAGGCTTTCGAACCGGTGCTGGTCGAAGGCAAAGCCATCCGTATTCACCCGCTGGTCTGCACCGCGTTCAACGCGGACTTTGACGGCGACCAGATGGCCGTGCACATTCCGCTTTCTCCGGAATCCCAGGTGGAAGCGTCTGTGCTCATGCTCAGTTCGCGCAACATCCTGTCGCCCGCCCACGGTCTGCCTCTGGCCGTTCCCTCGCAGGACATGGTCCTGGGCATCTATTACCTGACCAAGTCCAAGCCCGGGGCCAAGGGTGAAGGCCGCGTCTTCGGCATGTCCGAGGAAGTGGTCCTGGCGCTCGAAGCTGGTGAAGTCGAACTGCTCACTCCCATCCGCCTTCGTTACAGCGGCGAAGTGATCGATCTGACCACCGCCTACGACGATCAGGACGTGCCGCACACCGAGCCCGTCAAAATGGAGCGCCAGTTCATCCAGACCACCGTCGGCCGCGTCATTTTCAATTCGCACCTGCCGGCCAAATTCCCCTACGTGAACGGCCTTCTCAAAAAGAAGGGTGTTCAGCAGCTGGTCTATTACGCCTATTTGCGCTATGGCCTGGAAGACACCGTCGTGCTGCTCGATCACCTCAAGGAGCTGGGCTTCACCTACGCTACGAAGTCCGGCATCTCCATCGGCATCGACGACATGCTCATCCCCAGCGACAAGTACAAGCTGGTCGAAAATGCCGAAAAGGAAGTCGTCAAGGTTCAGCAGCAATACCTCGACGGCGCGATCACCAACGGCGAGCGCTACAACAAAGTCATCGCCATCTGGGGCGACGTCACCGAAAAAGTCGCTGACGAAATGTTCAAAGCTCTCGAGAACCAGGACAAAGAGGGCAACATCAACCCCGTCTACGTCATGGCGGATTCCGGAGCCCGCGGCTCGAAACAGCAGATCCGCCAGCTCAGCGGTATGCGCGGTTTGATGGCCAAGCCCAGCGGCGAAGTCATCGAAACGCCCATCACCTCGAACTTCCGCGAAGGCCTCACCGTGCTGCAGTACTTCATCTCGACCCACGGCGCGCGCAAGGGCTTGGCGGATACGGCGCTCAAGACCGCCGATTCCGGCTACCTCACGCGCCGCCTCGTCGACGTCGCTCAGGACGTCATCATCAATGAGCGCGACTGCGGCACTACGGACGGTATCTTTGTCGAACCCATCGTCGAAGCTGGCGTCGAAGTCGAGCCCTTGCGCGACCGCATCGTCGGCCGCGTTTCCCTCGACAAGATCAAGGACTTCGAGGGCTCCGTCATCGTGGACGTCAACCAGGAAATCACCGAAGAGCTGGCCAATTCCGTGCAGGCCGCCGGTATCGAGCGCGTGCGCATCCGCTCCGTGCTCACCTGCGAGTCCCGCCGCGGAGTTTGCGCACTCTGCTACGGCCGCAACCTGGCCTCGGGACGCATGGTTGAACTAGGCGAAGCCGTCGGCGTCATCGCCGCTCAATCCATCGGCGAGCCCGGCACGCAGTTGACCATGCGTACCTTCCACATCGGCGGAACCGCCACCCGTGTTTCCGAGCGTTCCACGCTCGAAGCGCGCAACAACGGCGTCGTGAAGTTCGTGGACCTCAAGTTTGTCGAGGGCCGCGGCGGCACGTCCATCGCCATGAACCGCGCTGGCCTCATCGCCATCGTGGACGAAAAGGACCGCGAAAAGGAGCGTTACCACGTCGTTTACGGTGCGCGCCTCCGCGTGGTCGACGGCGAACATGTCACCCACGGACAGATCCTGGCCGAATGGGATCCCTTCACCTTCTCCATCCTGACTGAAACCGCCGGCTCCATCAGGTTTGACGACCTTAAAACCGGCGTGACCATTGAAGAGCAAGTGGACGAAGTGACCGGCCTCTCCCAGGACGTCGTCACTCTGCCCCCCGGCGATGAGAAGCATCAACCCGCGATTCTGGTTCGCGATTCTTCGGGCAAGGTCAGAAAAAAGTACCTCATGCCTTCTCGCGCTCACTTGATGGTCAAGGACGGCGACGAAGTCCAGGCTGGCGACGTGCTCGCGAAAATCCCGCGTGAAACCACCAAGACCAAGGACATCACCGGTGGTCTCCCGCGCGTTGTCGAACTCTTCGAAACCCGCAAGCCCAAGGACCCTGCGGTCATCAGCGAAGTCGACGGCGTGGTTCGTTACGGTGATATTGCCAAGGGCATGCGCAAGGTCTACGTCGAAAGCGAAGATGGCAAAACCACGAAGGAATATTCCATCCCGCGCGGCGTGCACATCAACGTGCAGGAAGGCGACCACGTCAAGGCCGGCGAGGCCCTCATCGACGGCCCGCTCAACTTGCACGACTTGCTCGCCGTCCTCGGTGAAAAGTTCACGCAAGCCTACTTGGTCAACGCCATTCAGGAGGTCTACCGCCTCCAGGGCGTCAACATCAACGACAAGCACATCGAGACTATCTCGCGCCAGATGATGCGCTGGGTCAAAGTCGAAGACGTTGGCGACACCACCTTCCTTCTCGAAGAGCAGGTGGACAAGTTCCGCTTCCGCGAGGAAAACGACCGCATCATCGCCGATGGCGGCCGTCCCGCAACCGGGCGTCCGCTGCTCCTCGGTATCACCAAGGCGTCGCTCTCGACCGACTCGTTCATCTCGGCCGCGAGCTTCCAGGAGACCACGCGCGTACTCACCGAAGCGGCTGTCGCCGGCAAGGTGGACTACCTCCGCGGACTCAAGGAAAACGTCATCATGGGCCGCCTCATTCCCGCTGGCACGGGCCTGGAGCACTACCGCAGCATTCAGTTGCTGACGGAAATGCCCGCTCCCGCTCCGGTCGAAGAAATTCCGGAAGCCGCCGAGCTCACCGCGGAAGAAGCCGCGGCGCTCGACTTCCTCCAAAAGGACACCGAGGCCGACGCCGCTACCGAGGGATAAGAGGCTAACTGCGGCGGGTTCCGCCGCTTCCCGAACCTAGCTAAACAGCAAAGCGTCCCGCTTCACCGCGGGACGCTTTCTTTATAGGCAATTTGTATCGGTACCATTCAGGCACGCCCCGGAGTGCGCGTCATTGCCGTGACCTCGCGCTATTTCTACAATGATTTGAGCGACCCTTGGGGCTTCCGGGTTGGCTTCGCCAGGTGCCGCCCGCGTCTCCATGTCCAAAAACGACGAGTTCTCCCGAGGTTCGGCGAAAGATTCTCCTGCAGGCGGCGCTGACCGTCCCACGATCTCCTCGCGCCTTGATCTATTCGAAAAACGCCAGCGCGGGCTCTGGCGTATGACTTTTCTCCTCCTTCTTGCGGTCTCCGTCGGATTTGCGGTCGTTTCGTGGGGCACCATACGGACGCTCACACAGCGCCTCGAGCCCCTTCTACCCGGACTCGTGGTCATCGTCCTACTCTTCATTGCCTATGCCTGGAAACGCACTCAGGAAATCTCCGAACTCCGCGGCCTGGTCCGCGGCCTGGAGCAACATGATGCCGCTCCTCCCAGCGACCGGCAGCTCGACCAGCTCTTCTCCGTTATCTCCCGCTCCCAGCAAGGCTACCGCGACCTCATCGATTCCTTCGACGACATCCTGGTGGCCCTCACGCTGGAGGGCGAAATCCGCGCCGTGAATCGCAGCTTTGCGGATCTCGTCGGTGCCAACTACCAGCAAATCATCGGCCGTCCCCTCAGTGATTTCCTCGAAGAAGGCGGCGGTGAAGGCGAGGAACTGATCCGCCGCGCGTTGCCGCGTTTTCTCGAGCGCCGCCATTGGTCCGGCATCATCCAGGTCCGCCTCAAGAAGCAAAACTCGGTGTGCTATTACGATTGCGTCGCCCATGCCATGACCCGCGACAACCAAGTCCACGGCCTCACCGTTCTCGGCCGCGACATCACCGCGCTGCGCAAGAATGAAGCCCGCTTCACCGAACTCTTCGAAACGCTCCAGGAAGGCATCTACATCACCACGCCCGAGGGCAATATCCTCGACGCGAATCCCGCGCTGATCCGCATGCTCGGCTATGACTCCAAGGAAGAATTGCTCTCCAGGCGCGTCCCGGAACTTTATGCCGACCCGAACGAGAGAACAGCGCTTATGGAAGAAGTCGAGCGCCAGCCATCGCCCCAGGCCCGCGAAATCAGTCTCCTGCGCAAGGATGGCACTCTCATTGTCTGTCTCAACACGGCCACCTCCGTCCGTGACACCACCGGCCGCGCGATCCGTTATCAGGGCTCGGTCATGGATGTCACCGCCCGCCGCCAAATGGAGCGCCAGCTCCACAAGGAACAGGAATTTGCACGCCGCCTGGTCGACAACTTCCCCGATCTGATTCTGGTCGTCGATGCCCATTCGCGCTACACGTTCGTCAGTCCGCGCTGCCAGGAAGTCCTCGGCTATGAGCTCGCCGAAACCGCCAATATGGAGCTCGGCGGCCGCACCCATGCCGAAGATCTTCCCCTCCTCGTGGCGCTCTTTGGCGATATTCTCGCCGGACGCCAATCGTTCGCCTCGCAGGAAATCCGCGTGCGCCACAAGCTGGGAGACTGGCGCCGCATCCGTTTCAATTTCAGCCCTCTCGCCGATGAAACTGGAAAGATCGAAGGCGTGGTCCTTTCCGGCCGCGATGTCACCGAACTCAAGCGCCTCGAAGAGCAGCTCATCCAGGCAGAAAAGCTCGCCGCCATGGGCCAGATGCTCGCCGGTGTCGCCCACGAGTTGAACAATCCCCTCACCGCCATCCTGGGTGTCACGGAACTGCTCCGCGACGGGCAGGGTCTCGAAGAATCGACCAAGCGCCAACTCGAATTGACACATCGCCAGGCTCGCCGCGCCGCCCGTATCGTGCAAAATCTTCTCGAGTTTTCGCGGCCGGCCTCGCCGCAAAAAAGACCCGTCGATCTCAACAGCATCATCGAACGCACACTCCAACTGCACGAACACTCGCTCCGCAGAAATAACGTCGAAGTGGATTTCCGTCCTCAGCCCGGTTTTCCCGGCGCCATTGCCGACGCCAATCAGCTCATTCAAGTCTTTCTCAATCTTGTCACCAACGCCGAGCAGGCCATCCGGGAAGTCAGAGAATCGGGCCGCATCCAAATTCGCTTGGCCCGCGTCGGCGCCCTCATCTCCATCACCTTCCAGGATGACGGCGTGGGCATTCGTCCGGAATCCGTGGCCCGCCTTTTCGATCCGTTCTACACCACCAAACGGCCCGGCGGCGGTACCGGACTCGGCCTCAGCATCTGCCTGTCCATCGTGCGCGAGCACGGCGGCACGATTGAAGCCGAAGCTCTCCCGGCAGGCGGCTCGGCCTTCACGGTTTATCTCCCTGCTGCCGTGGACCAAACGCCCGATGCTTCGTTCGGCGTCACCCCACTTCCTGCGAGCGCCGTGTTGCCCGGCTCGATGGACCCATTGTCAGGTCGCTCCGTTCTCGTGCTGGACGACGAAGAAAGCCTGCGCAGCCTGCTCTTTGAAGGGCTCAGCACTAGCGACTTGCACGTGGACTGTGCTGCCACGCTCGACGAAGCGCTGTCCTTCATCGCCGTGCGATCCCCTGACGCTATCCTCTGCGATCTGAATCTCTCCGAGAATGGCGGCGGCCATCTCAGCGGCAAACTGGCCGCAGAGCGCCTCCTCGCCGCCGCCGGAAACCGCAAACCAGCCCTGATCTACATGACCGGTGAGCTCATTGAAACCCCAGAAACGCCAGGGAGTCCCGGCGAGCCTCGGCATCTACAGAAGCCATTCCGCATTTCTGACGTGATCGCCCTGCTTCAGGAACTCTTCCGGAGCAGCGCCAGCCGATAGCACTCCCCGATGAAGAGTTTCCCGTTGGGAAACAAGTCATCGGCTCGGGGACCGAGGCTAACTCCCGGCTGGCGGCCACGGGAAGTTACAGCATCTCATGGAACGGAATGCGCGTGGCAACAGGCCAAGCTCAGGCCAGTATTTTTGAATGTTGTCCCTCTGTTTATGGATTGCTCTGGATATATTGCGTGATCTGACCGTTGTCGGCGTTGATCTGTTTAAGGAATTGAACCATGGCATTCACCAAATCGCTGGAATGACTCTGTACGTTGCCTTGAAATTCTGAACGGTTGAGATACACCAGGTATCGCCGGATAACGTCCCCTTTAACTTGAGACAGAATCTTCTGGTCCGATATAGGGGTTAGATTCACAATGGCATTGACCAACTCCGGGTGCTGCTGTGGACCGCTCTCAAATGTAGTGATTTGTGTGGCCAGTTTTACAAAGTCTTTGCGTGTCTCGCCAATTCCGCTTCCACTCGTGCCGACCGCAAAGTAAGCGACGGCTGTGCCCGGAACCAGCGACGCGTTCTTCATCACCATTCCAGAGGGCGCGCCATAGGATGCCAAAAACGTCACCTCCGCAAGATCAATTTCCCAAGGATGCGTGCTCGGGACAAGATTGACCATGACGTGACGATCCAGTTCGGCGGTGTAGATTGCCAGAAAATCTGTCGCCGTCACTTGGGCAGGAGCGGGTAAAGTCGCATAGTCCCCGGTGTTACAGCTGGTAAGGACCTTCAGTATAGCGGTGTAAAATGGGCCTGCGTCAGGTGTTGTAGCAGGTTTCAAATACGCCGCCATTTCCGTCAGATAGTCTCTATCGGAAGGATCGAGGAGCGCACGCCCGGAAGCCACCGCATAACTCCTCCCGGACTTCACGTTGGGCTTTTGGTATCCCAGATTGTAAAAGTAATTCGCAGTGTCGATGGTTACCAGGGTTCCTGAACCGCTTGCCAGAAGCGCCATATCGGCGCTGGCGTCTACCGCGATATTGGCACTCGCGCTCGCTTTCAGGTTGGAGCTTGAAATGAAAGGCTGAATCCCGGCTCGCATAGTCTCGGGTGAGAATGATTTTCCTTGAACTTTCGACATCACCGATTGGAAGTCAGCTTGCCCATTTTTGAACATGCCGAACACTTGCTGGCTGACCTTCGAATCGAATTGATTTACGTCCGCGACGATTTGGTCTGCGGTGGCGACGGTCACGTTGGTCCCATCGTCGGCTTGGGTTTTGTCAAAGATGCCGCTGCCGCTGGCCTGCATCGCTTGGAGATAGGTCTGACCTGCAAAACTTGAAAGGTCTATGGTGCGATCAGCCCCTCGTGGGAGAAGGACCGTTCCAGTTGGAGAGCTCGTGCCGGCCGAACGGAAAGTGCCGATCAGCAGAAATGCAATCAACGCAGAACCAGAAATGAGCGACAGACGTACAAGGTGTTCGCTGCTAGTCTCGCGGCGGTGGATAGCCTGAGTCATCGGGATTCCTCCTGAGTTTTCCCCGAATACCTGTTTAGTGTGTAGGATTAGGGCTGGTGCTTTGCCGAGATTTATACCACAGCATGGCCGTCAATCGGTAGAGTCCTCGGGTGGCGATTCACTCCGGCATGACCCGGAACCAAGTAGCCATAACCATTTAGAGTTAACTAGGGTTGCGCCCGAGACAAATACTTTTTGGCATAGATTCGCACCCCCCGCTACGCCGTCGAAACGTTCCCCTTGCTTACCGAGGGGAGCTTGTGTATCATACCCTCGGTAACCGAGGAGAGAGCATTGACCAAACCGTCTGACCTGGTGCAAGGCACGCTGGACCTTCTGCTCCTCAAGATTCTCGCGCTCGAACCCAGGAACGGCTGGGCCATAAGCCAGCGCCTGAAACAAATCTCCGGCGACGTTCTGCAGGTCAGCGACGGCTCTCTCTACCCCGCTCTACACAAGCTGGAGCAAGCAGGCTGGATCACCGCCGAATGGAAGCTCAGCCGAAACAATCGCCGCGCAAAGTTTTACTCGCTCTCGAGACTTGGGCGCCGGCATCTGGAACGAGAGGCCGCCAACTGGAGCCGCCTCTCCTCCGCCATCTCTCATATCGTCCGACTCGAGGAGGCCTGAGCGCAACGCGCGCGTAAGGAGATCCCATGCGTCCACAACATTGGCTGTACACCATCCCGCTTCGCCTTCGCTCCCTCGTTCGCCGCCGCCACGTCGAGTGGGAGCTGAACGAGGAGCTCCAGTTTCACCTCGAGCAAAAAATCGCGGAAGGCATCGCCAATGGGCTTTCCCCAAAAGAGGCGCGCTACGCGGCGATGCGCGCGATGGACGGACTGGAAGTACGGAAAGAAGAGATGAGAGACATGCGACGGGTTCGTTGGTTGACGGATTTCCTCGACGACGCGCGCTACGCGACCCGGAGCCTCAGCCGCACGTCCGGACTTACCGCGTTCGTGGTGATCACGCTCGCGCTGGGCATCGGGATGACCTCGGGGACTTTCAGTATGGTCGATGCACTGATTTTCAGGCCTTACCCCGTGCCGCATGCAGGCGGCGTGCTTACTCTGGCGAGCACGACACACGATAGTAATCTCGAGGATTTCTCCTATCGCGAATACCTGGACATCCGCGACAAAACGAACAGCTACGACGGGGTGATCGCCAACGCGGATATGGAGGCTGTCGGCTTCAGTGCCGAGCCCCTAGCCACGCCACGGGTCCGGGGCGGAATGATGGTTTCCGGGAACTACTTCCACGTGCTCGGCGTAGAACCCCGGCTCGGGCGCGGGTTTCGGGAGGACGAAGATCAGGTGCCCGGCCGTGATGCCGTGGTGGTGCTCGGGCCAGACTTCTGGAAGCACGAATTCGCGAGCGACCCGGGCGTGCTCGGCAAGCATATTCGCCTGAACGGCACGGAGTTCATCGTGATCGGTGTCGCACCAGAAACATTTTCGGGGATGCTTATATTCGGGCATCCCGACTTCTACATGCCGCTGGCGATGGCGCGGGTGTTTTCCACCAACCTTCAAAAGAATTTTTTCGAGGACCGCGATGATCGCGAGCTGAGCGTCAGTGCGCGCTTGAAACCCGGCACAACGCTCCAGCAGGCGCGAAATGAACTTGTCGTGGTCGCCAAAGACTTCGAGCGCGAGTATCCGAAGGTCAATCGCAGCCGCGGTGCAGCGGTATACACCCAGTTCGAAGCGCGAACTCGAGAAGACCTTAATTGGAAATTCGGCGTGATCTTTGTGATCCTGGCGCTGGCCGTCCTGCTAGTGGCTTCGACTAACGTTGCGGGACTTCTCCTAAGCCGGGCCCGCGCGCGAACGCGCGAAATCGCCATACGTCTGGCGATTGGCGCCGGGCGTTTCCGGCTCATCCGGCTGCTGTTGACGGAAAGCCTGATGCTGGCGTCCTTGGGTGGGTTGGCCGGGATCGCCATTGGGTACGGCATCGTCGAGTGGTTTCAGAGCTTTCAGAACGTAGTATTCATGACCGACTTACCATTATCGGTCCCCTTCCGGATGGACACGCGCGTGTTGCTGGCAAGCCTCGCGTTGTCGGCGTTGAGCGCGCTCCTTTGCGGCCTGGCGCCAGCGCTCGAAAGCACGCGCCTGGACCTGGTGAACGCGCTCAAGTCGGCCGACGTGGATGTGCCCGGACGCAAACGCCTGTGGGGCCGGAATGTGCTGGTGGTAGCGCAAGTTTCCGCCTCCCTGATGCTGCTCACGGCGTCTTTCCTGATGGTCCGGGGCTTTCAGAATACCTTGCGCGAGGGCACCAGCTTCGCGAAAGATCATCTGCTGATGGCGAGCTTCGATCCGCGTCTGGTGCAGTACAACCGAGCGCAAACGCAGCAGTTCTACAAACTGCTGGCCGAACGTGTACGGGAAGCGCCGGGAGTTGAGAGCGAGGCTCTCACCCAGAACATTCCCCTCGGGATCGACGACTTTGACGGCATCGCCTTCGTGCCGGAAGGTTTAGAGATGCCGCGCGACCGCGAGAACTTTAACTCGACGATGGACACCGTTGATGAAGGATACTTCGAGACCATGGGCATCCCGATTCTCGAGGGCCGCGGCTTCCGGGCCTCCGATACCGCGGATGCGCCGCGTGTGGCGGTAGTGAATGAGCAGTTCGCGAAACACTATTGGCCGGGAGGCGATGCGGTGGGCAAACACATCCGCCTCGAGAGCCGCACCGGGACGCTGGTGGAGATTCTAGGAGTCGCCGAGACCATCAAATATCAAGGCATCTTCCAAAAGCCGATAGATTTCCTGTATATGCCCCTGGCACAAAATCCTGTCGCGCGAATGACCTTGATGTTGCGGTCCAGTGGCGATCCCCTCGAACTCGTTCAGTCCGTGCGGGAGGTGGTCCGTGGCCTCGATCCGAATCTGCCAATGTTGCACACAATGGCTTACCAGGACTACTACATGAACCAGGCCGTGAACGGGCCACGAATTGCGTTGAAGCTGGTGGGCTCCATGGGCTTGGTGGGCCTCCTGCTGGCCATCGCCGGTTTGTATGGATTGGTGGCGTACAACGTGAGTCGCAGAACCCGCGAGATCGGTATACGCATAGCCCTTGGCGCGGCAAGCTCGGACGTGCTGCGGCTGGTGATGGGCAAGGGCCTCGCGCTGGTCGGAATGGGAACGGTGATCGGACTGGCGATGGGTTTCCTCCTCGAGCAGCTCATGAATTCCATGCTGTTCAATGCCGGCGGCGTGGACATTGCGGCTTATGTCATCGTCGTGCCGTCGCTGTTTCTGGTAACCATGCTGGCGGCCTACATTCCTGCGCGACGAGCCACCCGGATTGCGCCAACACAGGCGCTGCGTTATGAATAGCGCAAGTGCGTGAACTCCAGATCCGCTAGGCACGCTTGCGGAAAGCACACCGGCCACTTGCCAATCCAATCCGTACCTGATTCACCTGTGATCGGAAACGGACGCCGGCTTTCTGCGCGGCGGCTGTGAGTTCTCCCCAAGTGTGGCCGGTTTCGAGATCGACGGGAAGGACTCCCCGCGTAATAGCGTTCGAGCGCCTGCAACCATGCCTGGAGTTCGCGTTTGTTCTTGCTTTCCTTAAGAAGCGCAATCGCTTTGGCGATTTCTCCGATAGATACGACACTGACAAACAGACTATCGCTTTCGGGGGCTTCAACCACACGGCGGACACCGGGATGTCCTTTGGGGCGGCGCAATTCGGAAAGCAAGCAGGTATCGAGAAGAACTCTCAAAACTTCACATCCCGCATGGGAGAGTCATCGCGGGTGAGATTCAGTCTTTCGAGGCTAGGGCCTCCTCCCATAAGAAATTCCTTGAAATCTGGGCGCTTCCCGGTGAGTTTTTCGTAGTCACGCTCGGCTACGACGACGACAGCATCATCGTGGCGGCGGACCCGTTTTGGTCCTTCGGCAAGAGCGCGGGTAACGAGTTCACTGAAGCGGTTTTGGCATCTACAAGTCGCCATTCCACCTCGCCATTTCTTGGAGGCGCGGGGATTCGCCTTTGGCAGCCCGCGCAGTGCAATCAAGGAGCTCCCGGTTGCCTGCCACCGCCTATCCGATCCGAGGGCCCAAGACGTGGCTGAACGCCGGAGCCGCACTATTGACAATTATAGATATGACTTGATATATATATAGATATGGCCGAGATTGATCCTCAAAGTTTTGTTCCACTCAAGACCCAGTGGTTTCACATCATGCTCTCCCTGGCCGGAGGAGAGCAGCACGGTTACGGAATCATGCAGGACGTCCTCAATCGCACTACCGGAAAGGTGCGATTGTGGCCAGCGACGCTGTATGGATCGATCAAGCGGCTGATCGAGGCCGGCCTGATCGAGGAATCCGACGAGCGGCCCGCGCCGGAATTGGACGACGCGCGACGCCGCTATTACCGGCTGACGGCTCTCGGCAGGCGAGCGCTCGACGCGGAGTGCGAGCGCCTTGAGGAATTGGTTCGCACCATTCGCGTAAAGCAAGCCATGGTCACGGAATGAATTTCGCATGGCGTATCTACCGGCGGCTGGCGCAAGCGTTTCCCCACGAATTCAAACTGGCTTATGGCGCCGAGGTGATGCAACTCGGGGAGGATGTCGTAAAAGAGATTGCCAAAAGGCAGGGAGTCGCGGGACTCGTCCGGCTCATCGCGGACATCGCCATTCGCGTACCGCTCGAATACCTGAGCGAAGTGCGCGGCGATATGCGCTACGCGCTGCGAGCGCTGATCAAGTCGCCCGGCTTCGCGTTGGTCGGCATCATTTCGATGGGACTTAGTATTGGGCTGACGACCAACGTGTATAGCTCGAAATGGGCGTTGCTGTTCCGTGATCTGCCGGCAGCGGCAAATGCCAAGAGGCTGGTAATGCCAGAGAAGCCCGTGTCGTATTACTACATCGAGCAGTTTCGTGAACAAAAGAACCTGTTCGCCGGGGTGGCCGCATTCGAGATCGGCGTCCCCTTCAATGTCACCCTAGAAGCGAATGGGAACGGGAAACCGCAGCGCGTCTTCGGACAACTTGTATCCCCGGACTATTTTAGAGTGTTGGGCGTCCAGCCCCAGCGTGGAAGAGTGCTCAGTACCGAATTCGACAAACCCGGCGACACGCCCGTGGTGGTAATTAGCGAGCGTTTCTGGCGCAATCGCCTCCACTCGTCTCCCGACGCCGTGGGACAAATTCTTCGCCTGAATGGGCAAATCGCGACGATCGTGGGAATCACGCCAAAGAATTTCTATGGCGCCTTTTCGATATACCCGGCTGAGCTGTTTGTCCCCATTACCGCGCCGGCCGCGCTTGCTCCGGAACTTGCGAACGACGTTCTGCATCAACCGCATGCCAAGGAGTTCCTGGCCATGATCTGCCTCGTGCCTGGCGTCACGCTGGATTCCGCCGAAGCCGCACTCGACGCGATCACACGTCGTCTCGACGAGCAGGATCTTCGCTCGCCACCTGCGACGGACAAAGCCAGACGCGTAACCTTGCTTCCCGCAGGTACCAGGGTTCCGCTTCCCCGGCAATTGAGGCCCGTCTTGCTGGGGTTCTTTCTCCTGCTAACGGGCCTGGTCATGACGCTGGCGTCGACGAACCTGGCCAACATGCTCATCGCGCGCGGCGCCAATCGCCGAAAAGAGTTGGCCATTCGCCTGGCTGTGGGAGCCGGCCGTTTTCGGCTTATCCGGCAGATGATGGCCGAAGGCGTTTTGCTCTCCTTGCTGGGCGGCCTCGCGGGATTTGCGCTCGCCTATGGTCTCTCCGCGTTGAACTCCCGATTCACCCCACCCATGGGAGTGCCGGTCGAATCCGATTTCAGCCTGGATTGGCGCGCAGCCGTTTTCTCATTCGGCCTGGCGGTCCTGTGCGGCGTCGGATTCAGCCTGGCCCCCGCGCTGCAAGCGACGAAAGCCGATCTGACCCCGGCCCTCAAAGAGGGCTCCCTGCTGCGCTTGCCGGGTTACCGGCGCGTTGGTCTGCGCAACTTACTGATGGTGGCCCAAGTTGCGGCATCGCTTATGCTGCTGCTGATGACCGGGTTCCTGGTAATAGGAATTAGCAAGGAAAGCAGCATCGAAACCAAATTTGATGCAAAGACCATGTATCTCCTGTCGATCGATCCCGTGCGTGACGGCTACGCGCCCGAAAAAGCGCAAGCTTTGTTCGAGAAGCTTCCCGAACGGCTCAAGACCGCCGACTCCACGCGCACGATTGCCCTGGCGGCCGAGGCGCCCTTTTCGATTGTAGATGAAGATGCAGCCGCGCAAGTGACTGCGGAAAACTCAGGGGCTTCCTCACCGATGCAGCAGTCGGTGATCAAGGAAACGGTAGGCGCCGGGTATTTTGCCGCGCTCAGCGAGCCGATGCTGGCCGGCCGGGAATTCCAGGAGCGCGACCAACGGAGCCAGGCAGACGGATCCGAGGCTTTCTCGTTGCCCGCAGTGCTGCCCGTAATATTGAACGAGACGGCGGCGCGCGGATTTTTCGGAAGTGGAAATGCGCTTGGAAAGCGCGTCAGGGGCGACCAACAGTCCTATGAAGTGGTCGGCGTGGTTCGCAACTTGAAGAATGGAATGGGCCTCAGCCAATCCGTAATGTATTTGCCTCTGACGCCGCGTGATTTTCGGCGGTCGCCAGCCGATGGCATAACCATGATGGTGCGCTCGGATGCGGGACCGCGTGCGCTCGGTGACCTGGCCAACGAGATCGCTTCGATCGATCCCCATGTGAACCTCGTCCATGCGCAAACGCTCCGCGATTACCTGGATCGCAGCCGGTCCTCCACGCGGTTCGCCGTCCAAACATACGGAGGAATTGGTGTATTCGGCTTGGTGTTGGCGGCCATCGGACTCGCTGGGATTACGGCCTACGCGGTTGCCCAGAGGCGCAAGGAGATGGCCATCCGCTCGGCGCTGGGCGCAAGCAGGGCGCAGGTGCTGCGGCTGGTGCTGCGCGAAGGCACGGCGCTCGTAAGCATCGGAACGGTTCTGGGATTTTTGGGTGCGATGGCGATGGCAAAAATACTTTCGGCGCTGACCAACCTATTCGCCGAGGCGTTTAGGGTCGGTACCGACGATCTGCGCCTGCTGATTGGCGCACCCTTGCTGCTGGCCGCGGTGGCCATGCTTGCCTGCTACGTGCCGGCGCGCCGGTCGGTCCGCATCGATCCGCTGAAGGCGCTGCGTCAGGAATAGGGGCTTACCGGCTGGTCCTCCAAGAGAGTGAATACGCCTGTGGGTTCTGGAAATTCTGGCACGGTCTGTACTCGCCGGCAGGATCTGTTGCAGGCTGAGATGACACGTTCTGCTTTTATCGTTTTTCGCGTTTAATGCAATCGATAGGTTAAGTTACGCGTTGTCAGCAAGGCTGGAGAATTCCGACTCACCCCGCCTCCAGGATGTAAGTCCTTGTTTTAATTTTAGCGCCATAAGCGTTAGTGCAAACCACCACCGAACAATAGTCAAGTGTGATTGCGGATTTCTTCAGCCTCCATTTTTACCGCAGCGTATGTCTGTTCCACCCACGAGCTTTCCGTGTATGCTTGCAGCAATTTCTAGCAGAGGGGCTTATGGCGACGGTGAGCCAAACAATACCGGTCACGGAAACGACGCCGACTATACGGGAAGGGGCACCCGTGGAACCAGTGGCGGGGCGCAACGTTTCCATGGATGCGTATCGCGGGTTCGTCATGCTGTTAATGATGGCGGAGGTGTTGCAGTTTTCCCGTGTGGCTGCGGCATACCCGACGAGCCTCTTCTGGAAAATCCTGGCTTTCAACCAAACTCATGTGGAGTGGTTCGGGTGCTCTCTGCACGACACGATTCAGCCGGGGTTCTCTTTCCTAGTTGGTGTGGCACTGCCGTATTCAATCGCGAGCCGCATCGCGAAGGGTAAGGGCTTCACGGAATTATTCGGGCACGCACTGTGGCGTTCATTGCTGCTGGTTGCGCTCGGCGTATTCCTCCGCTCGATGGACCACCCCATGACCTATTTCACGTTTGAGGATACGCTCTCGCAGATTGGGTTGGGATACCCCTTACTGTTCCTGCTCGGATTCCGTTCATCGGAATTGGGATGGGCGAAACGGGTATGGGCGGCACTCTGCTTAGTTCTCTTGGGATACTGGCTGGTGTGGGCCCTATATCCCGCAGCACCCGCGAATTTCAACTGGCCAAGCGTTGGTGTTTCTGCGACGTGGAATACCCAGCACAACTTCACGGGATTCGCAGGACACTGGAACAAGAACTATAACTTCGGAAATCACTTCGACCAATGGTTCCTGAACCTGTTCCCACGCGAAAATCGCTTCGAATACAACTCAGGTGGATACCTCACGTTGAGTTTCATTCCCACGCTGGGGACCATGATCCTAGGACTGATTGCGGGACAGTGGTTGCGCGAATCCCGGCCCAAGATCCCGATGAAGAAGTTGATAATTGCCGGCGTATCGGGGATTGCGTTGGGATTGGCACTGCACTACTCGCACATTTCCCCGGTGGTGAAACGGATTTGGACGCCGTCCTGGACCATCTTCAGCGGAGGTATCTGCTTCTTGTTTCTGGCCGCGTTCAGTTGGGTGATTGATGTGAAGGGTTTCAGAAAATGGGCGTTCCCGCTTGTTGTCATCGGCATGAACTCGATCGCCGCATACTGCATCGCGCACTTCATGGAAGGGTTTCTGGATAGCACCTTCCGCGTCCATCTGGGTCCGAATTTCTTTCGGCTCGCCGGCGCAGGGCTGGAACCATTTTTTGGGGGCGCCGCGATTCTGCTGTGCTATTGGTTAGTGCTGTTTTGGATGTACCGGCGGAAATTGTTCCTGAAGATCTAGGGCATGATCCGACAAAATCTTTTCCTGTAGGAGACTTGCAAAGTCAGCGTCGAGTGCCCTGACCGGTAAGGGAGCGGGATGACGTCCACGCCAAGAGCGGCATTTCTCTCGTCTCAGCCTCTCTTGACGGGCCGCTCGACGGAAAATGTGTGCACCCGACCCGAGATCTCGGCGGCCATCGCCACCGAACCGTTCCGCGCGATGTCGCAGGCGGTCACCGCGCTCGAAGCTGCAAACGTGAACAGCAGTTTCCCCTCTTTCAGATCCCAGAGACGCACGGTCATGTCCTCGGAACCGGAGATCGCGAACCGCGCGTCGTCCGTGATCGCACAATCAAAGACCATGCCGCGATGGCCGCGCAAGACGTGAAGGCACGCGCCAGCATCCAAATCCCAAAATCGCAGAAGCCGTCCCCGGGATCCCGTCAGGGCGTGTTTACCGTCCGCGGTCATGTCGGCGCACGTGATCGAGCGCATGTGACCCCGGAGCAGACGGGGCTTGTGGAGATTCTCCAGATTCCAGAGTTCAAGCGCGCAGCCATCATCGCCTCCGCGGTACGGTTCCTCTTCCAGGTCCGCGCCTTTCCCGAAATTCCGAGTCGCCGAAACAGCGCGGCCGGCTGCGAGCGAGAATGCGAGGACGCCCAGCCTCTCTGAACGGGAAGCGACCTTCTTCACTCCGAGCGTCTTTTCGAGGCGAGCCCGGAGGTCTCGCTCCACCCGAGAGTCGAGCAGCGGTAGGCTCCGGCGAACGACGCGATCTGAAGCCACGTCTTTTTGTTGTTGGACCGGTTTGCCGGTTTGCGTGTCCCACAGTTCGTGCGCGGCTTCGGAAGCGGTAATCGCAAGCTGTTCGTCATCGCACACTGCCAGGAACCGTACGGCAGCGCGTTGTTCCCAGTCGGGGGGCTGCACAGCCTCCTGTGTGAGGTCCCATAGTTTGACGTCATGTTCGAAGTCACCGGTCGCCACGGCCCGCCCATCAAGTGTGAGCGCCAGGCATGAAAACTCTCGAGAGTTCCTGACGCGGCCGATCGGGCGGCCGCTCGTCGTTTCCACTGCAACGAGCTCTTTACTATTTTGAGCCGTGAGCGTCACAGCGCTGTCCTGAGATAGTCCTACAACGGTTGCGGCGCCGATGCTCTCTATCAACGCGACGGCACCGCCGTCGACTGTCCATGAGCGGAGCGGATTTCCGAAAAACATTCGTGAGCCGTCAGGCGTAATAACGAGGGGAGGAGCCTGGAAATGGAATCCGCCGCCGCCCAGGTTATGTGCGACTCGGCCAATGAGGCTGGCGTTCTTGATGTCGCGGCATTCGACGACTCCATCCAGGGCAATTGCCAAACGCGATGACTCGGCTGCACATGACAAGGCCATTACTCCATGGCCGTCTGCAGCGCGCAGCTCAACTACCTTGTCGTTCCTGGAATCCCACGCCAGAACGCGACCGTCATCGAAGCCGATAAACGCGATGCCGGACGGGCCGCCTCCACAGATCCTCGTGATGCGCGCGTCCTCGAATGTATGACGGGCTACCGGCTCATCGGCTTCTAGTGTGTAGAGGCGGACATCGTTGGGGCCCGCAGCCGCAAGCCGCCCGTCCAGAGCAACGAAGGCGAGCGCGGTTACACCGCCTGCCACGACCGCATCGTTGTAGGTACGCAGAAGCCTTGCCGCCACTGCCGACCAGATCTTGACTGTGAGGTCGTTGCTCGACCCGCCGCCGGACGCGATCAACCTGTCATCGGGCGAAAGCGCGATGCTCCGCGGTGTCCCCGCATGACCGTCGATTTCACGTCCTCGGAACAGAGCGAGCGTCGGTTCACCCTCCTCCCCGAGCGACTGTGTGACCGGACGCAACCATATTCCCCCGCGCCAGGCGCGCGCCCCGTCGATCAGCGGCTGAAGCGCGGGAGCCGACTCCAGGCGTGAGAGAAGTTGCGCGGCAAACTGCGCCGGATCGTTCGTTAGAATATGCGCTGAGCGCCGACAGACGCGGTAAAGCGGACCGACACGCTCATCCTCGGGATACGAACTAAGATCCAACAGCACCGCAGGAAATCGGCGTACGGCTGTCTTGCGCTCCAGCCACGGAAACGACACCAGCAAGGTACGCCATTCGTCCTCTCTGCCGGCGCCTCGCAGGTGATAGCTCAGATAATCGAAGAGATAGCCGTCGTCTGCAGCAGCAGCCCAACCGCCGGGCGTTTGCGCCGTGAACGCCTTGAGCCAACGAGCGTGCAACGCGCGCTCATCCGCTGTACGCATGATAAGAAAGTCCCGTTGAACGTCGTGAAGCGTGTACCGCTGGCGCTCGTCTACCCGCAGCAGCGAACGGTCGACGAGATCGTCCAACACGCTTGTGACCTCCAGCGGGTCTGTTCCTTCCTCTGTCCACCAGGTGCTCATCATGCTGGCCGGCGCGGCTGCGTCCTCTGGAACGGCAACGAAGTCGAGATACTTGCGTTGCTGCTCTTCGTTGAGTTCCTCGAAGCTCACGAGCATCGCGCGGTCCAGCGTTTCGTAGGCGTAGTCCGGCAGTCGGCGCTCGATCTTCGATAGATCGGCGCGCCGGAGGCGGGCCAGAGCGTAAGCCCAGCGGTCCGGTTGCCGGCGGATTGTTGCGCCGATCATGGCCAGAGCCAGCGGGAGATTGCCGCACTTCCTGGCGATTTCCGCGGCTTCCGCAGGCAACTGCTCGCGACGCGTGTTCGTCCACGCAGCGAGCAGATCGAGTGCCTCATCCTTCGTCAGTTCGTCGACGGCAATTTCGTGCACGCCGGCGGAAGCGAACAGACTGCGCTTCCGGCCCGTGAGGAGAATGCGAACATTCTTACCCGCCGCGGTTTGCAGCGCTTCCGCTACGTCGACTTGCCAAACGTCGTCCAGGACAATCAGGCAGTTCATCTTCGCCAGGGTCTTTCCTAGCAGAAGCCTGGCCTCCGCGACACCCGTGTAGCTCTGAATGCCGTCGTCGCCGACGGCAATGCCCGTGCGGGTCAGCGTACGCAGGGGATCGATGTCGCGGCCGACGGCAATCCAGAAGACACCGTCCGCGAACGAACGCCTTACCTCCGGTGCCTGCGCGAGCGCAGCGGCAAGCACGCTTTTGCCAACTCCTCCCATTCCCGTGATGGACGTTATGCGTTGATCGGGCTCCAGGTCTACGGGTTCATACGCGTCGATCAGCACGCGTGCTCGCAGAGTGTCCAGCCGTCCCGGCCGCTCCAAGTACGGCGTCGGCAGGCGCGGCACACCCACGAGCGGTCCGAGCCGTGGGACTGGCGCAGCAATGATGTTCGAGAGTCTTTCGAAAGCATGCGCCTGAGGCACGGCTTCACGCACATCCTCGCAGTGCAGCGACCGCAGCGCCTCCGGAACGTCGTCGTAGTCGCCCAGCCGGAGCAACGGTGTGACAATCACACCCTCACGCAGCGCGTGGCGCCACTCCACCTCGACGTAAGGCTTGTGCCTGGCGCGGGGTCCGACGATCAGCAACAGGCGCTCGACGGAGGCGATCGCGTCCCTTATCTCCTGGAGAAACGTGAGACCGCGGCTCTCCATCGCCTGGCGGTCCCACCACACGCGGACACCTTGATTTTCCAGGTGGCGCCATAGCCCTTTCGCGAATGCCTCGTCGTCATCTCGCGCGTAGGAGATGAATATTCCGCGACGCTCAGAAATCACTTCAGGGGACGGTGGCATAGCACCTGTTTCACACAAGCATTAACAGCCCCGATAAGGACAAATGGCGGAGTCACAAAGGCCCAAAGTATGTCGCCGTCTGCGCGGCTCCATGAGATTGCGGCGGGCTGGGTACACTCCTGGAATTGTAAAAGGTGATGCACTGTGTCCCAACCCGTTCGAACGATACCTCGCGCGAGTGACGCCGCAATTGAGACAGGGGGGTGCGAATCGCCATCTGGGGCGACAATCGTACAGCGCATAGTCCCTCTCTCGATCATTAGCTGAAAAATGTTGACGTGCTCATTCTGTCCGTCGAGTCAATACTCACGCGCGTTGAGGTCAATGCAATCGTTCGGAATATGATCCTAAGACCGTGGGACGAGCGCTCAGCTGACTGCAGGTTCTGTCGGGTAACGCTCGCCCACTTTTTCACGCCCGCAATGTGCCAAAATTTGCTTTGCGTACTTCCGCTCACGCGGGGCAAAAGCTGTGTCTGTTCACACCACGAAAGATGCTTCTGCTTTGATTTCAGCTTTTACGATCCTCCCGCGACGATTCCACATCTTGCAAGTAGTCTTTCCCTTTGTCGGTGAGATCGAAGCACTGGTTGAACTGGAAGCTCGCTGGCAACTCGGCGATCGGCTTTCTATTCTTGATCAATCCCAAGTCTCGAAGGTGGCGTAGTTCTTTCTGCAGGGTTCCCGCGCGCGCGTAGATGGTAGTCGGCTGGTCGCGCAAATTCCGCAGATGAACCAACTCTGCGCCGGGCAGGTCCGTGGCGGAGCCTTTGGATTTACTACGCGCCTCCCATAGCCCTTCAACACGCTGCAAAATAGTCTCCAACAACTCTCGCTCCGAGCGGATGACAGGCTGGGCCCGGTTAGAACCCTGCAGGCCGTTGAGCGTCTGTTCAAGATCAGGCCACCATCTCGCGAAGGACCTCTCCAACCTGTCCACCGGTTTCGGACTCTGCCGAATACTGTTGATGCTCTCTACCAATCTGTATGTTCCTTCACGGTCGGCACGTACGTGCTGGAACTGTGCCAGAGGAGACCTTTCCGATGCCGGTGGCAATTCATCGATGAGGTATGGCACGACCCGAGAAGTTGCGAACTTCTTCGCGATAGCTCCAGCCTCAAATAGCAGCCAAGGCGCCTCAAAGTTATCCTGGGTGAGGCAGAGAATCCCAAACTCAGACTGCTCCAATTCCGTTCCGAGCCGCTGTGCCCAAGCTTCGCCCGGGCTGATGTGATCAGAAACGAAGACCTGGACCGCCTCCTCAAAAAGATCCTGCAGGAGCGATTTGAGTCCGAGTGCTGCAGCCTTGCTGCGCTGACCTGACCAACTTGTGAAAATGCGCATAGCTATTCCTGCCTTGGTCGGCTCACCGCTGTCGTCCGAAATCGTCTCACGATCTGGCCAAATTTGCACCGTGGCCGCTCTCGATAAGACGCTCGACCTAGACCATTCATTTTCTTTGTCCTTTCGGTGAGTTGAGAGTTGGTTCCCTCAGACAGGCTTCTGACGATAGGAAGGCCCGGCGATTGTTCACGGAGGAGATCGGGGACCTAAAGCGGCTCTTATCGACCTCTCAGATTCTGAAAGAATGGTCGGAAAAGGCCGGAATGAATACAGCCGATGTGAAACAGGTTTTAACTGACGTGTCGCGGAGGGGACGTTTCTTTCCAGAGCTCAGGAGATACGCATTTCGATTGGTGGTCAAAAGCAATCGCGTGACACGGGCTCGCAGGCGACTCATTCAGGGAGCGCGTACAGTAATAGATAGAAAGTGGCGAAACGCGTTGACGCGGGCGCTTTGCTTTCGCCCCACAGTAAGCAGAAGCCCGCTCAGGTGAAGAGCAAGTACTGAATTTCACAACGCGTCCGTGGCAGGGTCCAACCACGCCACCACAAAGCAGATGCGATGCCGTGGAATGCGAGTGGTGTGAGGGCTTACTCGTTTGCTGGCCAGAGACGGCATCTTGAGCCGGGCCAGCTATATAGGCAAGCACCCGATCAGCTTCAACCTACTCTGCAATTGCGATGTCTCCGATCGCTTGGCAAAACGATTTCAAGGTCCGTCTTTCTGTGCAGAAGCGCATCCCCCTGGACTGTTTGTGGGTGACATACTGGTTGACTGTCTCGGACAGGGACCCTTTTGGGAGGGGAGGATATCAATGCGGAGCGGCCTTGGATGCGGATGCGGGAGCCCGGTCCACGCCGAAATCCCACACGTACAAGTTCAATCCGTCCTCGAGGATTTCCGCGAGCGCGTACTCCCCCGGCGGCAGCGGCGCGCTCAGCGTAAACCGGTAGATGTCCGGAGCCACTTCCCATCGCTGGATCGCAATTTCGTCCCGTTCCTGCGAAATCTCCTGGCCGAACTGGCTCCGTATGGACTCCAGCAACCGCTTGTTTCCCTTCACTTTCGCGCGCACCAGAGCGACCTCCGGTCCCGACACGCCCTGCCGCCCAGTCCGTAACACCGAGGAATCGTGGTCCGGGTCAGGCGCCGGTTCGCGCAGATAAAACTCCGGCACCGAACTCGTCAGCCGCACGGTAGCCCTGGTACCCGGGATTTCCACGTTGCGTTTGCTGGGGATGATCGGTATGGGGGAAAATACCTGTTTTAGGACAGTTTTTTTGTCCGTTTTCACATCTGAGCCAGCCTGCCCCAGCCGTTTGACTGACTTGTCCTCGAACGCGAACATGCCCTCGCCGTCAGGCAAGAACACCCCAGGTGCAACCGTCAAACTGGCGTCCACATCCACAGGCGTTTCCGCCTTAGCTGCTGCCTCTTGGATGCGTACCTTTTCTAACAATGCTGCTGTGGTTTTTTCGTCGGCGGCTTCCGCCTTTTTGGTGGCATCCCAATCCACCATGGCCGCCGGGATCTCTTCCCAGGCACCTCTTTCTACACTGAAGTAGCGCACCCGGTCGCCCGTCTTTTCGTAATTACGCACAAGCTGGAAGCTTCCATCGGTTAGCACCAGCTTTTTTCCGCGGGGAAGACTTGCCGGCGCAGCTATTCTAGCCGCAGCTTCGTCTCGAGGCTTTTTGGTACTCGGACTATCCTGCTCGGGGGCGGAATCAGTCCCGGGACTCGCACGCCAGGTGGTTCCATCCCAGCCGAACAGGGCTATCGGAAGGATCAGGACCAGTGTAGAAGACAGTCTCATGGCACTTTATGGGCAATAGGATGCCGGTTAGAAGAATCGGTTTGCCCTGCGTTGAGCATACCCCCCTGCCCACGGCCCTGCAACTTCTGGTCCCCAAAAAGCAAAGGCTCTTTCCGATGTCCCGGAAAGAGCCTTTTGTGACTCGAAGCTGGCCAGATTCTTAGTGCGTGCAGCGCGGAAACAAGGTCACCAGCACCATCAAGTCAGATAGCGTAAACAGCCACTGGTCCGCCTGCTTGCCTGCCGCTTCCGCAGCACGCGCGATGAACCCCAGATGCCGGCTCTTTGCAAAATTGCGAATGTGATCGACGCAAATGCCAGTCAGGCTGGCAATTTCCGCGTCCGTGAAGATCTTTTGGCTTGATTTTACGGTAACCATGGCCTTTTCCCTTTAACTATTTACCACACCGCGCTTCGATTTCTTGCTCCCAATCCGTATGATGCTTTTTGAAGCGTAAGCGATGCACCTCTTGTAGAGCAATAGTAGTTCCGTTCTCCTAACCTAAAACGAAAAGGCTAGTACTTTTGTTCCAACCTCCTGTGCAAAAAGACATTAACCAAAATTGTGCACATGGGTTGTCGGCTGGCAGGAAGGGAAGGGAGTGGAAAACGGAGGGAAAAAATGTCCTACTTTTGCAAACTCTCTATGGCTTTCGGTAGATCTGCGACAATTTCGCGCATCTGTTTTGTGTGCCGCACTTCATGCGACGCAATGAACTGCATCCATTCATAGGTGTTTAAGGTCCCCAGCGCAGGGTGGGCCCAGCAGTATTCAGCCAAATTCCGGCTTCTCGTTTCTTCCAGAAATGCCAGTGACCGCTCCCGCACGCCTCGTAATTCCGCCAGCATCACCTCCTTATCGCCGAGCATTTCCGGCTCAACGGGCATCGGCGATTTGCGGCGAATCCATCGTGATTCCACCAGCGCCATCGGAATGTGAATTCTCTTTAACAAGGAAACGCGCTTCGGGGGATGCTGCCGAACCCGGTCTGCCTTTGCGATCACCGCTCGTTCCACCATCATCAAATGCGCCACCAGTTCCGCCGCGGACCATTTCCCCTCGCTTGGCTGCGTTTTCCATTCTTCAGCAGCCACCGCATCCGCCGCGGACAAAAGCCTCGTTTGCGCCCGAGCCATACACGAGAGGATGGAATCAAGTTCTTGTGGCATTGCCTAGCTTTCACTTCGGCTCTTCCCGTGCGCTCCTCAGACGGAGGCGCCACCGGCCTGCTCGAAGGCGTCGGCAAGTAGTAAGACCCTGGCCTCGCCAAAGGCCGGTCCAAAGATCTGCAAGCCCACGGGCAGTTTCCCGCAGATCTTTCCGCAAGGAACCGAGATCCCCGGCACCCCTGCTAAAGATCCCGTAACTGTATATATATCAGCAAGATACATCTGCAGCGGATCGCTCGTGCGCTCTCCCAGCAGAAACGGAGGAACGGGAGAAGTAGGAGTCACTAGTACGTCTACTTTGCTAAATGCCTCACGAAAATCCTGCGCAATCAGCGCTCGGACTCTCTGCCCCTTCAGATAAAACGCATCGTAGTAGCCGGCCGACAATACATAGGTCCCCAGCACAATCCGTCTCTTGACCTCGGCGCCAAACCCCGCCCCGCGGGTCTTGCGGTACATGGCCAGCAGGGAATCGGCCTCCACGCGCAAGCCATACCTCACGCCGTCATACCGCGCCAAATTCGAGCTGGCCTCCGCCGTCGCGATGATGTAATACGTCGCAATCGCATAGTCCGTGTGCGCCATGTGGATTTCACGCAGCTCGCACCCGAGCTTTTCGAAAACCGCAATCCCCGCTTCGATCTTCTTCCGGACCCCCTCGTCCATTCCCGCGCCAAAATACTCCTTAGGAATGCCGATACGCAGCCCCTTGACCGGTTTGCCCATGGCAGCCCGATAGTCCGGCACCGGCGCGGTAGTCGATGTCGAATCGTTGGTGTCGCGGCCGGCGATAACGCCCATGACCGCGGCTACGTCGCGCGTGCTCGTCGCAAACGGCCCAATGCGGTCGAGCGAAGATGCAAACGCAATGAGCCCATACCGCGAGACCCGTCCGTAGCTGCCCATCATCGCGGGAATCCCGCAGAACGATCCTGGCTGCCGGATGGATCCGCCGGTATCCGTCCCTAGCGAGGCCACCGCCAAGCCCGCCGCCACGGCCGCCGCGGACCCGCCGCTCGAGCCCCCCGGCACCCGGTCCGTCGACTCCGGGTTCCGCACCGGCCCATACGCAGAGTTCTCGGTGGAACTGCCCATCGCAAATTCGTCGCAATTTGTTTTGCCGAGCATCACCGCGCCGGCTGCTTCAAGTCGCTCCACGGCAGTGGCGTCATACGGCGGGATGTAATTCTCCAGAATCTTCGACCCGCAGGTGGTGCGCACCCCCCGCGTGCTGATCACGTCCTTGATGGCTATGGGAACGCCTGCCAGCGGAGGCAGCACTTTTCCCGCCGCAACCAGCCCATCGATTCGATCCGCCTGCAGGTAAGCGCGTTCTTCGGAAAGAGTGAGGTAGGCGTTTAGCTCTTGGTTCCGTTCAGCAATCCGCTTGTAGAAATCCGAGGCCAGTTCCCGCGCCGAAATCTTCTTCGTCCCGAGCGCTTCGCGCACTCCGTCGATGGTCCATGCGGCATTCATCGTTCGATGACTTTCGGCACACGGAAATAAGACGCCTCTCGATCCGGGGCTTGTTCGAGAATTTCTGCGGCCACATCGCAACGCACAATATCGTCCTCCCGCAGGGTTGCGTCGGCGGATTCCTCGTCGGCCAAAACCTGGGCCATCGGTTCGACACCGGTGGTGTCCAACTCGTTCAATTTCCCGATGTATTCCAGGATTTCGTCAATCTGCGTGCGGTACATCTCCAGCTCGGCCTCGCTCAACTCCAGATTGGCCAGCTCGGCAACTTTTTCCACATCTTCGCGGCTGATTCTCAAGATAATTACCCGCTTTCATTCCATTGGCAGTGCAGCAAAATTCTAGCATATCCCCACAGGTGGACCGGGCAGCTAGTGGATTACATGAGACGCCTTGGGATCAGGGATAAACACGACGAAATCGTAGCCGAAGATTACGCGCTCCAGCTCCGGATCGATCTTTCCGTACTTCGAAAAGCCGTCCCGCAAGGCGCGGAAATCATAGAGCGTCCAGGAATTCTCGGCGAGCGCATCGAACAGCGGCTTGAAAAAGAGAAATGGCGAATCCTTGTCGCCAGCAAGATCGAGCGGCGCGGCCTCCGGTGGTTTTCCGATGCCGGCAAAATGCAATTGTTCGCCTTTCACTCCGGCGATCAAAATATGAACCGATTTGAACTGGTTGGCCTCGGCCGCTTCGCCGATCAGGTTGCCCAGCTCGCTCGAATGCAGCGGATTGATCCCGCGAAACATGTGATAAGCGCCGAACTTGAAAAAAACCTTCGGCAGCACCCCGTTGCTTTGTGAAGAAGCCGCAAACGGCTCCGAGAAATTCTTTTTCATCAGCAGCGCGCGCTGCCGGTTCGATTGGTAATAGTCGCCGCTCATATTCTTCTGGTAGATCTCCCGGCTCAACAGCCAGGCTTCGAACAGTTTCTGCGCCTCGGGCTTGCCCTGTTTCTTTAGCAACTCCCGCACCTGATCCAATTCCTCTTGTTTGGCGGTCATCATAAACAGATCGCCGGGATTGCCGCTCTGGACCGCAGCAGCACGGGCTTCGCCGCTCTCCTTTAAAAGCGTTTCGACGGCCGCTTTCGCTTCCGGGCCGGGGTTCGTGCCGAGAATCCTGTCTGCCAGAAAGCCCGTCGCGCCCATGAACTCCTGGTCCAGCCCCCAGATGGTCATGTGCCCCGGCGAAGCCGCGCTCTCGCACTTTTCAAGCATCCTGAACTCTTCCTGCCAATTGTAGAACGCGATTGTTTCCGGGTATTTCCGTTCGAACTCAGCCAGCTGCTTCGCTCCGTCCGCGCTGCGCGCCATCTTTTCAAGTTCCGGCGCAGCGTAGGTCCCGATTTCGAGTGCCATATGGTGGAATCCGTGCGGCGCAAGTTCCGCGCAAAGCGCGGCAGCGAACTCCGGGATTTGCCGGATGCCGTGGTCTTCTCCGAGGGCCACAAATTGCGCTTCTGCCAATGCCGTGCGGAGTACTTCCGCGCCCGGGCCCGCGAGTTTGCCATCCTGGACGCTGATGATCCCGCGGTTTTTCTTGAGGACCTCCGCAAATCCCGCGTTCTGCGCCCGCGTGCCAATCGTAAACACGAAACAAGCCGCCAGAACGACCGCCGCCGTGCGCCGCTTTTTCATCTCTTCTCCGTCAGCAGGGGAAATCCCCGAAGGTCTCGAGGCTCTCGGAAGCCCCGCATGCTTTACGCATTGTAGAGAAGAAAGGTTGTTCGTCAATCCTCAAGGAAACAGCCGGCCGAGGTCCCGAAGAAAACAGCCTGCTAAGCAGCCTCAGCAGCTGAGCCCCGGACGTCCGACGGCGGTCCGTGGTTCTAGCGCTTTTCCCCCGGCACGGCGGCGGATTCCAGCTCGGCAATGGAATGATGCATGCTAGCCATACGCCAGTGTCCTTCGGACTTCTTGCACATGGCCATGCCGCGACCGTGCAACTTGCCTCGCGCTGAGTCAATCGTAAACTCATACTCGTACCACACGGCCTCACCGATGGGATGAAATGCACTCTCGCGGATGTCCAGCCGGGCTGCCGGCACCTGATGGAAATAGCGCTCGCGGAAATACCCGACTACTTGTTCCCGGCCATAGAGTTCGGTGTCGATGGAGAACAGCACAATCTTGGGGTCCAAGCAGTCGCCGAACTTCTGCTCGTCGGAATCATTAAAAGCGTCCACGCAGCGGCGCATTTCGTGCTGCATGGCTGTTACCAGCTCTGCGCCATGCACTTCGTCCAGCGTCGCGACGTGCATGGTGTGCTCCTTCAGATTGATGCTGGCTCCCAGTTTCCCTAATAGATCGACGCCCAGGATGCCGTCGATTCTCCGTCCGCACGCTTTTCCAATCGCCGAAAGATCGATGGCCGGCAGTTTTAGCTCAACCACTTTTGTTCGGCCCACGGTCAAATCAGGCAGGGTCACTTCCTTCGCGCTGGTTGCCAGCGTGCCGCTCCAGGAGGTCACGTGGATGTCGCGCGCCTGCCCGGCGGCAAACGATTCCAGATTCAATATCGAGGTCGCGGCCGTATCCACCAGGAACCATTTGTCGATTCCGGCGACCAGCACGTCAACCACCGGAAGTGCGTCGCAGCGCTCCATGGGAAGTTCTTGCGCGCGCGCGACGCGTGCCACCATCCCGGCGTGCGAGAGAGTGGCCAGCAGCGCCAGAAGACGAACTAAACTGCGCCAGAGCGGGCCAGCGCTTGGTCGCCCGGCGAATAGCGGCGAGCGGCTAGCCCAGCGCATGGGCTGGACCGCGCTTTTGAAAAGCCTCGCGGAAGGCAACCTTCGTGGCAGAAGCAGCGGGCCGAGAACGACGGCATTTCCCATGGAACACCCCTCATGCGCCAGAGCATACCACAACAAACGAACGTTCGTGCTTATTTGTGTCCTGTGTTACAGTATTTTTAAATGCCCTACGCGCGCGGCTCCCATGGCCCCAAAAAGCCTGTCAAAAAACGCGCCAGCAAGCCCGTCAACAGGCCTGTACTTCGCCGCCAGGCCAAAGGCCTGCGAACCCGCGAAGCGATCCTCGCCCGCGCCGTGGATATCGCTTCCGCCGAAGGCCTCGAAGGCCTTACCGTGGGCTCCCTCGCCGAGCAGCTGGGCATGAGCAAGAGCGGCCTCTTCGCGCACTTCGGCTCCAAGGAAGAATTGCAGCTGGCCACCGTTGAAATGGCGCGCGACGTTTTTATCAATAAAGTCACCCTCCCGGCCATTGCCGCGCCGAGGGGTATGCCCCGCTTATGGTCCTTGATTGATCATTGGCTGGTCCTGGTCGAAAAACGGGTCTTCGAGGGTGGATGCTTCTTCACCGCCGCTTCGTTCGAATTCGATGGTCGCCGCGGCGTCGTGCGCGACCGCATTGCCGCGATCATGCACGAATGGATCGGAGCTATCACTCGCGCGGTCCAGGGAGCCCAAAAAGCCGGCCACCTGGACCCGAAACTCGACGCCACGCGCCTGGCCTTCGAGTTCCACGCCATCGCCATTGGGGCGCACTGGGCGCATCAATTGCTTGAGGACCGTCAAGCGTATTCCCGCGCGCGCCTGATGGCGCTCGAGAAGTTGCAGAGCGTGGCCACCCCCCAATCGCCCCGGTTGCCGTAGTGTCGCGCCAGGGTCTCGGGTACTTCGGAACACACCAAGTGCCCGAATCTGCTAACTACAGTCGTTCCCATTTTTCGTTTTAACCGCTCGGATCAGCGGCTGGCCGGGACAACTTCTCGAGTCTTGCGGGGATATTTTTTCGCGATGTAATTATCGACGAGCGCCTGGAACGCCACCGCCAGCTCGTCGTAATTTCCTTCCAGCGTCACATCTTTCTTCCCATCAATATAGATGGGACAACGCGGCGCTTCGCCAGTCCCAGGCAAGCTGATGCCGATATTCGCGGCCTTCGATTCGCCCGGGCCGTTTACGATGCAGCCCATCACCGCCAGGGTCATGGTTTCCACGCCCTCGTACTGCGTTTTCCAAATCGGCATGCTGTCGCGGATGTAGTCCTGAATGCGTTCGGCCAACTCCTGGAAAGTTGTGCTGGTAGTGCGTCCGCAGCCAGGGCACGCCGTCACGCTGGGAGAAAACGAACGCAGCCCCAGGGCTTGCAGCAGCTCACACGCCGCATACACTTCGTCGCGCCGGTCGCCGCCCGGCTTCGGCGTCAGCGAAATGCGGATGGTGTCGCCAATCCCTTCGTAAAGTAAAACTCCCAGCGACGCCGCCGACCAGATCTGCCCCTTCATGCCCATCCCTGCTTCGGTCAAGCCAAGATGCAGGGGTTGCTCTGTCTTGCTCGATAAATCGCGATACACGGTAATCAAATCGCGCGGCCGCGAAGTCTTGCACGAAATAATAATTTGATCGTGCCCGAGCCCGCATTCCAGCGCCAATTCCGTCGACTGCAGCGCCGAGAGCACCATGCAATCGTTGATAATCTCTTCGGACTCCTTCAGAAGGTTCTTGTCCGTGTTCTCCTGCATCTTGTGCATGACCAGCTCTTGATTCAGCGAGCCGCCATTTACGCCGATGCGCACGGGTTTGCCGTTGTCGCGCGCGATTTTGCAAATGGTGGAAAATTGTTCATCGCGGCGCTGCCCCGCTCCCACATTCCCTGGATTGATCCGATACTTGTCCAGGGCCTTGGCGCACGCAGGGTACTTGGTCAGAAGAACGTGTCCGTTGTAATGAAAATCGCCGATGATGGGCGCGTCGCAACCGGCATCCAGCAAACGTTTCTTGATTTCCGGCACGGCCGCGGCCGCCTCGGGCACGTTGACCGTCCAGCGCACGATTTCAGAGCCCGCTTCCCGAAGCTCCATAGTCTGCTGAAACGTGGTGGCCACGTTGGCGGTGTCCGTGTTGGTCATGGACTGCACGACGATCGGTGCGTCGCCGCCCACAAGCACGTGGCCAACGCGCACGCCGTAGGTCTTGCGCCGAGGGCGACCGCTAGCCGCCGCGTCGGTTCCTTTGATCTGTGTAAGCATCCTCTATGATTCTAACGTGGTTCGGGCCTTCAGCGAAACAGCACTTGCATCCGAGGGAGAAGTCGCCGCTCTGGTTGGTTAACAGCGGATTACTGCGGGCCAGTTGCGGGTTCCTCTGCCGCTCGAACGCTACCGTGCATTTTTGCGGCGCGCCGAATTGGGGCAACGCGTGTTGCGCCCAACCCCATAAGGGACTGCGCCTTCGTCCTGCGAATTGGACCGATCGACGAACCAACCTTGCGACTCTCAAGCGTTTATTTATGAACATTGATTTATTTTATTTATCAGCGGTTTGATGCAGGAATTTTACCTATAGAACTAATTTAGAAATTCTTGATGCTCTCCCGACGAACTATTCTTGCTCGCCTTACGTCCTATCGCGCATGAACAATTCCTTTTCTTAAGAATTAAGACGAGGAGTGGGTAGCGGGGCTGGCTGGGGTGGTTTGGGGACTGTGGTGGGGAAATCTCTCGTAGTTCGGTGTGTGCTGGATCTTGAGATTGCTATAAATACCCTTCCGGGCCGCTTTCTTCCGTCTTCTAACCCTAGTTCTAAAAGTGGTTTTTCTGGAAAGGGGTGTCCTTGTGAGAAAGACAGGCATTGGCTTTGTCGTTTGTGCTGCCTTATTCCTAATTAGTAGCGCTCTTGCGCCTGCCGGCCGGGCGCAAAGTGAGACAACCGGGACTGTGCTCGGCACCGTCTCCGATCCAAGTGGTGCCGCAGTTGTGGATGCCAGTGTCCTTCTTCGCAATACGGCGACAAACGCGCAGGTCAAGCAGACTACCAACGGAGCAGGCCTGTACACGTTCGCCAACGTGACGCCGGGGGTTTATGAAATCACCGTTAAGAAGGCGGGCTTTCGCGGCGCGAACGTCTCTGCGTTCATTGTCGAGGTGACCAAAAGCTATACCGTCGATGTGAAGCTCGAGATTGGCGAGGTGACCGAGTCCATCACGGTTTCCACCGAGGCGCGAGTCGAACTACAGACGACCGACGCGCAGGTCGGAGACGTGATTGGCGGGACTACGCTTTCGCGCTTGCCCACTCTGACGCGTGATGCCTCGGAACTTCTCACGCTGCAACCGGGAACGACGCCGTACGACACGCCTGCCAACGGTGGTTTTGGAAACAACGGCGGCACCGTGGCGGGCGCCCGCAGCGATCAAAACTCAATTTCCCTGGATGGAGTCGATATAACGGACAATTCCTTCGGCGGCGGCGCGACGGCGGTGAACTTTATTCCTACCGGCGTCGAAAGTCTCGAGGAGTTCCGAGTCGGCGTTTCGAATTCCAACGTTGATTTTAGCCGCTCCTCCGGTGGCAACATCACGCTGATCAGTAAGAGCGGTTCAAACACGTTCCACGGCGATGGCTACTGGTTCCACCAAAGCGATGGTTACAACGCCAATTCGTGGGACTTGAATCACACTCCGGACGCAGCAACGGGCAAACCATTCACCAGGAAAACACCCTTCAAGGACAATCGCGAAGGCGTTAGCGTTGGCGGTCCCATCATCAGGAACAAAACCTTTTTCTTCAGCAACTATGAGGTTCGCCGTTTCCCATCCGCGTCACAGGTGAGCCACATCGTTCCTACCACGAACCTCCAGAATGGTATTCTCTCGTTTGCAGATGCCAGCGGAGTGGTCCGGCAATATGACCTTGCTAGCTCCAAAGCCTGCGGACCCAATGGGGGCGTTCTGTGCGATCCCCGTGGCATCGGCATCAGCCCCACGATTCAGGCGCTGTATAAACTCGACCCTGCCGGCAATGACGCCAGCTTGCCGGGCGTGGATGGAAACAATACCACCGGGTTTGTCGCCAGCGCGTCGACTCCCGTCAAAGACGACTACGTCACCTTCCGTCTGGACCACAACTTCACCGACAAAATGCATTTCTTCGGCCGCTATATTTATTCCCGGGCACTGAACGTGACGCCGACCCAGATCGATACGCTCGGCAATAAAACCATTGCTACGACTGGAAATTTCACCCGCGGTGATGGGGCCATCGGCGCGCTCGACTATGCTTTCAGCTCCTTCACCAGCAATAGCGTTCGCTATGGCTGGATTCGCAGCCGCATTTTCCTCCCGGGTCTGTCTCCCAGTGATTCCGCAGCGACGCTGGCACTTCCGAATACGAACTCTTCGGCGGGCTTTATTGCTCTTGCGCCGGGCTTGGCGGCGACCGGGCTCATCGACGTGCCCATCGACGTGGACACGCAACGCGCCCGAACCCAAGGCAACTTCCAGCGAAACAAGCAACTGGTCGACAATTTCACCCACATCCAGGGCCGACACACGATCTCCGCGGGCGGCGACGTTCGCTGGCTTCCGCTCATCGCCCAGCGCAACGATAAGGTCGTTGGCTCGCTTGCTTCCCTGGTGGCCACCGAAGATGCCGATGTGTTCGGCACCAATCAAACCGTCCAGCAAATAAACAGACCGCCGTCCTGCAGCGCCACGGTCACCACATTTTGCCTTCAAGCGACGGATGTGCTTCGTTGGGACCGTTTGTACGCAGCTACCCTGGGGATCGTCGATAACGTAAACGTCCTGGCCGTTCGCAACGGCAGCCTCGCTCCACAACCCTTTGGTACGCCTCTCATCGCCAACACCAACCAGCAAGCCTATGACTTCTTCGCTCAGGATACCTGGCGGATTAAGCCCAGCCTGACGCTGACGTACGGCATCGGCTACGGTTGGCAAACGCCCCCTACCGAAGCCCATGGCCAGCAAACCTTTGAAATCAATGACAGCAACGGCCAGATCCTTACCGCCGCTGGCTATATTCAGGCTAAAGCGCAAGCGGCCGCCAACGGTCAGGTTTTCAATCCCACCATCGGTTACCTGCCGATCCGAAACTCCGGACGTAGCAGCATTTGGAACACCGACTATGGCGATATTGCTCCGCGTCTGTCCCTGGCATGGAACCCGTCCTATCGGGATGGTCTGCTCGGAAAAGTCTTCGGACAAGGGAAGACCGTCATCCGCGCCGGCTTTGGCGTCTACTATGACCGCATCAACAATGTCCAAAGCGTGGAAATTCCCCAGCTCGGCGTGGGATTCGCACAAACCTTGGTTCTGCCCACGCCTCCTTGCAATCTAAATACCGGCGCCACCGGCCCTGGTTGTAACGCCGCCGCCGGTGCCGCCAATATCGGTGCTTCCGGATTCCGCGTGGGCGTCGATGGGACTCTGCCGGTACCTACGATTCCCGCTGTCTCGTCACCGATCGTGCCGGCTCTCGGTGGAGAAAACCTTTCCTTTGCCGTGGATCCCGACTTCAAAGTGGGTCGGAGTTATAGCATTGATTTCACCGTGCAACGCGAGTTGCCCGGCAACATGCTGATGGAACTCGGCTACATTGGGCGCATTGCCCGCGATCTCCCCAACAGCGTCGATTTTGACTCGTCTCCTTATATGTTTGTCGACAAGGCTTCGGGGCAAACTTTTGCTCAGGCGTTTGACGTTGTCGCACACGAACTCGTCGCAAAACAGACCATCACCAACCAGCCCTGGTTCGACAATCAGTTGGCGGGCCTCGCCGGCACCAATTGCACGAGCCCAACCACCTGCTTGGTCGCCCAAGCTGCCGCGGCGTTTCTTGGCCAGTCCGTCGGAAATGTTTTTGGTCAGATTGACGCCGACCGGGCCAACCTCGGCTTGCCCTCCTTCAATAACCATCAGATCAATTTCGCCCTCTTCATGCGTACGCACAACGATCTTTCCAACTACCACGCTGCCACCGTCACTCTTCGCAAGCGCCCGTCCCACGGCTTGCAGTTTGACTTGAACTATACGTTTTCCAAGTCCCTGGATCAGGTCGGCACGGTGCAGAACAACGCCGGCACCTACGCCACCAGCTTCAATCCCAACTATCAGTACGGGCCGTCGCTCTTCGACCGCACGCACATCTTCAACGCCATTTTCAACTATGACTTGCCCGCTGGACATGGTCATAAATTTAGCTTTGGGAACAACATCGCCGATAAAATCATCGCCGGCTGGTACGTCTCAGGCGTATTCCGTGCCGCCAGTGGCCCACCGCTTACGGTCGGCGACGGTGACCTGGGCGGGGGGTTCTTTCAAAATGGTTTGAGCGCCATTCCCCTGGTCAGCGTAGGAACCCTCGGTGCCGGAACCCACGGCAATGTTTGCGGCGGTGCTAACGGCTTTGGTTCTGCCGGCAATGGGCCCACCTGCACCGGCGCTCCCCAAGGCACCGGCCTCAACCTGTTTGCCAATCCTGACGCAGCTGCCGCCGAATTTCGCGCCGTCAACATCTCCACCGACGGACGCGACGGCACCGGCAACCCGCTTCGCGGCTTGGGATTCTGGAACCTGGACGCGCGTCTCGGCAAGACCACCTCCTTCCACGAGCGCTACAAAGTAGAAATCTCAGCCGACTTCTTTAACATTTTCAATCACGTGAATTTCTTCCAGCCGACACTGAACCTCCAGAACCCGGCCACCTTCGGCGTCATCAGCCAGGAATTGATTCCCGCCGATCGCACCCAGGGTAGCCGCTGGATTCAGCTTGGTCTGCGCGTCTCCTTCTAGTTTTCTTGCTCTAACCCGGAGGCGGGATTGGTCCCGCCTCTTTTTTCCTTTTAGCGCCGATCACCAACCCGCTGCTTGCTACATTTGTTTCAGTGTCCTCACGCCCTTCCTGAATCGGTCACCAGAGGCTTCCCGCCAATGGGAATCCCGAGGTCTTTCTGTCCGCCGGCCAGTCTTGAGAGCCATAGTTAGATACGTCCCCCCCGAAGCAACGGCCGTTTCGTTTTTTTGCTTTTATGAATCTGTCGTTGACACCCCCAGACTCTTTGGAGTAAAGAATGCCTCATCTTTAGTGGTGGGGGCCCTGCGAGTGGTCAGCCATCGTTTTTTCATCTCGGTCGCCTGTCTATTCTTGTCTCCCGAGACGGGTTTGCCCTTAGTCGCACAGATGACGGGGCATTGGTGCCGTCGGGCGGGAAATCGTTTACCGCCGCCGGCCTGAGATGTCTTACGAAGGCCCACTCCGCGGTTGTTCAGCCAGCTAAAGCGGGGGGGAATATGAAACTGCTGGTTCGCTTTCTTTTTGCTGCTCTCTTGGTTCTTGGAGTTTTGGCACTGGGCATTGCCGCTGGCGCGCAATCTTCGAACTCCGGCATCGTTCTCGGCACGGTCACCGATAAGGCCGGCGCGGTCGTCCCGGATGCCACCGTCGAACTGCTGAATACCGCGACGAATGAAACCAAGACGACCACCACGGTGGCCGCGGGTGAATACACTTTCGCGAACGTGCCTCCCGGGACGTACACGCTGAAGATCGCCAAAGCCGGTTTTGCCACCACGACCTTTGCGAATATCAAAGTCGATGTAACCAAGACCTATGCCTACAACGCCACCCTCGAAGTCAGCTCTGGCAAGGAAACCATTGAAGTTTCCGCACAGTCGCAGGCCGAACTGCAGACCGCTGACGCCGTCGTTGGTAACGTCGTCGGTGAGAGCGAGCTCATGCGCCTCCCAACCCTAGGCCGCGATTCTCGCGAGCTCCTCACTCTCCAGCCCATGTCAACGCCATTTGAAAGCAGCAATGGCGGAGGTTTCGGCAACAGCGGCGGCACCATCGCAGGCGCGCGCAGCGACCAAAACGTTTTCAATCTCGACGGCATCGACATCACCGACAACGTCATCGCCGGCGGCGGCAATCAGGCCCCGGTCATCCCCATCGGTGTGGAAAACGTCGCGGAGTTCCGCGTAGGCGTCACCAACAACAACGCTTCCTTCGGACGTTCCGAAGGCGGGCAGATTAACATCGTCAGCAAGACCGGTACGAACGAGTATCACGGCGCCGCCTATTGGTACCATCAGAATTCCGTCCTCAACGCCAACACCTGGGATAACGGTCACACACCCAACGGCAGCGGCCTCGCCTACACGCCCAAAACGCCCCAGCACGACAATCGTCTCGGCCTGACACTCGGTGGTCCGATCAAGAAAAACAAGACCTTCATCTTTGGAAACTGGGAAGTTCGGCGTTTCCCTCAGGCTGTTCAGGTTGAGCGCGTCGTGCCCACGCAGTCCTTGCGGGATGGCATCCTTACCTTTAATGGCGTCGCGTATAATCTGGCCACTTCCATGCTGTGCGGCACTGGCGGCAACCAGCCCTGCGATCCCCGCGGCATAGGCATCAGCCCCACGGTCCAGAAACTTTGGAACATGATGCCACTCGGCAATGACCCCAACGTGGGCGACGGCTCGAACACCGAGGGATTCCGCACCAGCGTTCCTGAGTCACTAAAGGACGACAACGTCAACGTCCGCCTGGACCATAATTTTACCGACAAAGTAAAGTTTTTTGGTCGCTACCTCTACCACCGGGACCTGGCCCCTAATTCGGCTGGATCTTCTGGTCAGGTTAGCTTTCTTACCGGGACTGCCGAGTCTTCCAGCGCCTCGGACGTCCGCGGCGATGGCTTCACCAGCGGACTCGATTGGCAAATCCGGGATAACTTGATTAACTCCCTCCACGTTGGCTGGATTCGAAGCCGCCAGGACTTCAACGTCATTCGTCCCAGCACTTCCTCGGCGGTCCTGAATCTTCCCGGTACCGGATCGGCCCTCGGACCCATCGCGCTCGCTCCGGGCCTCGGTACCACTGGCCTAATCGACACCGTCGTGGACGTCGACACCCAACGCGCGCGCCATCAAGCCATCTACGACAGCAACAAGCAGTACGCCGACAACCTGACTTGGATCAAGGGAAAACACACGGTTGTCAGCGGTGCGGACATCCGCTGGCTGCCCACCATCCACGACCGCGATGACAAGGTCATCGGTTCGCTCACTTCCCTCGTGGCGCTGCTCGACTCGAACGAAGGCGGCGGCACCCTTGCGATTCCCGCGGCTAATCGTCCCGCGGCGCTCCCTACCGCCGACGGGTCAAACTGGGATCGACTGTACGCCGCCAGCCTCGGCTTGCTAAACCAGGTTGGCATCCTCGCTGTTCGCAACGGCGCACTCCAGCCCCAGCCGCTGGGCACCCAGCTTGAGGCTAAGACCACACTCCGCGCCTACAATTTCTTTGTTCAAGATTCCTGGCGCATCAAGCCATCCATCACTCTTACCTATGGTATCGGCTACGGCTGGCAGACTACGCCACAGGAACTACACGGTCAGCAAACCCTCATCGCCAATCACGATACTGGCGACACCATCATCACGGGCCTGCAATACATCCAGGCCAAAGAGGCCGCTGCCCAAGCCGGCGACGTCTACAACCCCACGCTCTCCTACATTCCCATTCGCAATAGCGGCAGGTCTGACGTCTCTAATGTGGACTATGGAGATTGGGCTCCCCGCGTTTCCGCGGCTTGGAATCCCAGCTTCCGGGACGGCCTCCTGGGCCGCATTTTCGGAGATAGAAAGGCCGTCGTTCGCGGCGGCTATGGCATCGCCTACGACCGGGTCAATACCGTTCAGAGCGTCATTATTCCCATGCTGGGTGTGGGTTTCGCGCAGACGATTAACCTTCAGACGCCCCTCTGCAATGCCAATGGCACCAGCGTTAGCGGCTGCAATGCGGCTGCGGGCGTCGGTTCTGGAGGCAATCCGGGCTTGGCAAGTTTTCGTGTCGGGATTGACGGCCAAATTCCAACTCCAGCGCTCCCCGCGGCGGTCAAGTCGCCCATCATCCCAACCATCCCGTTCGGCGAGACCCTGAGCTTTCAAAACGACCCCAACTTCAAGGATGGCCGCGCACATATGGTGGATTTCACCATCCAGCGCAACTTGCCTGGCCAGATGATTCTGGAGCTCGGTTACGTAGGACGCTTTGGCCGCGATCTGGCCGGCAGTATCAACTTTAATTCGGCGCCATACATGTTCAAAGACAAGACGTCTGGTCAAATCTTTGCTCAGGCCTACGACGCCGTGGCGACTCAGCTTCGAGCTGGCACGGCTCCCGGTGCTGTCACGATTCAGCCCTGGTTCGAAAATCAGCTCCCGGGCCTCGGAGTTGGCTGCGGCCCGGTAGACCCAGTAACAAAGAAAGGCACGAACATTTCCTCAACCGCATGTCTGGCCTCGGGCAATGCGGTAAACTTCATAAACAACAACGTATCGAGCCTGTTTAATTCCATTGACGGTGATCGGTTGGGCCTCAATTTGCAATCCTTTGACAACTTCCAGGTCCTGGACCTGTTCATGCGGGATAGCCACGACCATTCCAACTACAACGCCTTCGTCGTCACCCTCCGTAACAATAACTGGCATGGGTTGGTGTTCGATCTGAACTATACTCGCTCCAAGTCGCTCGACGACGTCGGCGCGGTTCAGAACGCCGCGGAATACCACTCCTCCAGCTATAACTTCGCCCTGGACTACGGACCGTCTTTCTTCAACCGCCCCAACGTCTTCAACGCTCTTTTCAACTACGATCTCCCGTTTGGAGGGTCACATCGCCTGAGTAACAGCCATGCCTTTGTGAACAAGTTCATCAGCGGATGGTATGCCTCGGGCATCTTGCGCATCAGCAGCGGGCTCCCCAACCTCGTCACCGTCAGCGGCCAGTCCTTCGGCGGTGGCGATATCTTCGGGATCTCCGCAGGTATGTTGCCGACGGTACCGGTTGGTTCCCTGGGCGCCGGCATGCATTCTGGTGTTTGCAGCACGGGCGCAGGGTCTGGTGGTAATGGACCGGGTTGCGCTACCAAGGGAACGGGCACGGGCCTCAACTACTTCGCTAATCCCGCGGCGGCGCTTGCTGATTTCCGCCCGACGCTGTTGGCCACCGACACGAATGACGGAAGAGATAGCCCCTTGCCGGGGCTCGGTCTCTGGAACTTCGACATGAGCCTCGGGAAATCGACGAGCATCACGGAGAGACTAAAAGTTGAGTTTTCTGCCGACTTCTTCAATCTCTTCAACCACGTCAATTTCCTGGATCCGTCCCTCGACACGACGAACCCATCCACCTTTGGCGTCATCAACACCCAGCTGGTTCCTGCGGACCGCATTCAAGGTTCGCGCTGGATTCAGCTGGGCTTGCGTATCAGATTCTAAACAACTCTCTTTAAAGCAGAAATGGGAGAGGCCCGAACGCCTCTCCCATTTTTATTTCCTGAACCTTCTAGTCCCGAATCTCTGGTCTGGCAACCGTTGGGCTCTTGCTCGAGGTGGCCATCCGCGTTTGTGACCGCCCTGGTGAGCACGTTTCCGTCAGGTCGCCTGCAGCTCTAAAATGCCGTATCATTACTCTGATTCGAGGCCATCCGAGACTGTGCGGCCGAGATGCCGGGCCGCAGGGGAGCGAAATTGATCCCACGTTACACGCGCAAGGAGATGGGCCAAGTCTGGAATGATGCGAATCGATTCCAGAAGTGGCTCGATGTCGAGCTGGCTGCCACGGAAACGTTGGCCGAAGCTGGCCTGGTGCCCAAAGATGCCGCGGTGGCGATTCGCGAGCGCGCCAAAGTGGATGTCCCGCGCATTCACGAACTCGAAGCGCGTGTGAAGCACGACGTCGTTGCCTTTACTATGAACGTCGGCGAATCCATCGGCGATCCCGCCGCCGCACGCTGGCTGCACTATGGCTTGACCTCGAACGACGTCGTAGACACCGCGCAGGCGCTGCAGATTCGCGATGCTTCGCACATCCTCGAGCGCGGTCTTGTTCTGTTTGGAGAAGTGCTCGATGTGCGTGCGCACCAGTTTCGCAAAACGCCGCAGATTGGCCGTACTCACGGCGTGCATGCGGAACCGATTACTTTTGGCTTGAAAATCGCGAACTGGTTTTCGGAAAACCAGCGCAACATCGGCCGGTTCCGCGCCGCCGCGGCGCAGATGGCCGTCGGAAAAATTTCCGGCGCGGTTGGCAACGCTTCCCATCTCGGCCCGGAAATGGAAGGGCGTATCTGCAGGAAACTCGGGCTCGGCGTTGCGCCCGTTGCTTCGCAAGTCCTTCAGCGCGATCGGCACGCGCAGTATCTCAGCGCGCTGGCACTCATCGCCGCGATGCTGGAAACCATCGCGCTCGAAATCCGGCATTTGCAGCGCACCGAAGTTCGCGAAGCCGAAGAGCCCTTCAGCGGAGAGCAGCGCGGCAGCTCGGCGATGCCGCACAAACGCAATCCGGTTATGTGCGAGCAAATCTGCGGCCTGGCGCGCCTGGTGCGTTCCAACATGCTCGCGGCATTCGAAAACGTGGCCCTCTGGCACGAGCGCGACATTTCGCACAGCTCCGTCGAGCGCATCATTCTTCCCGACTCTACGATTCTCGTGGACTACATGCTCGGGAAGATGACCACCATCATCGGGGAAATGCGCGTCTTTCCGGAGCGCATGTTGCGCAACCTCGAATCCACGCACGGCCTGGTGTATTCCGGGCAACTCCTGCAAGACCTGGTGGAGCGAGGCATGCCGCGCGACGACGCGTATAAAGCGGTGCAGGAAAACGCCATGGCTGCCTGGGAGACGGACTCAAGTTTCCAGGAGCGCGTAGCCGCTGACGTGCACATCACGAAGTTTCTCGATTCGAAAGCCCTGGCACACACCTTTGATCTCGACCGCCAGCTGCGCTACGTGGATCTGATCTTCGACCGCGTGTTTGGTGCGCATCCCGCCGGCGAAAAATCCGCGACCAACATCGCCTAGGGATCGTAGGCGCGGGGGAGAGCTCTCGAGTGTCGAGGAACTCCTCGAACGTCGAGCCTCTGCCCGAGAAAAACGAAGAGCCCCGGTTGCCCGGGGCTCTTGCGCCTCTTCTAATTTTCGCTCGAGCGGAAATTAGCTGCGGAGGCGGAAAACCAAAACATCAAAAACCTGACTCAAAAACTACTCGACGCGCTGGACGTAGCGCGCTTCGGCGGTATCCACTTTCACCCGGTCGCCGGAATTCACGAACGGCGGCACTTGAATGACCAGGCCCGTCTCCAGCGTGGCTGGCTTCATCACCGCGCTGGCGGTCGCTTTTTGCAGCGTCGGCTCGGTGTCCAGCACCTTTAACTCCATAGTGTCCGGCAGGTCGACGCCGATGGGCTTTTCCTCATAGAATTCGATCTTCACGGTGGTGTTGGGAACCAGATAGTACACCGTTTCGCCCAGCTCTTCGCGGGTCATCTGCATCTGTTCGTAGGTTTGCGTGTTCATGAAATGAAATTCGTCGCCCTCCTTGTAGAGGTATTCAAATTCCACCTCGTCGAGAATGGCGCGGTCGATGAACTCTTCGGCCCGGAACCGGTAGTCGATCATGGTGCCGCTGCGGAGATTCTTCATGCGCGTTTGCATCGAACCGCGCTTGTTGCCGGGCGTGCGATGGTCGACGCTGAACACCGTGAAAAGCTGGCCCTCGTGCTGGATGACCATACCGGGGCGGAGTTGTGTGGCTTTAACGCTGCTCATATGCTCCCTGAACGATTGCGAATTCGGAAATTCCTGCAGGCAGCCCGCTCTCTGATGCGGTGCACGCGGAATGACTCGAGGCACGTTGGGCAAAGTTCGCGCCTAACGCGAAATAACAGTATAAAGGCCAGCCTTCGCGGCGGTCAATCATCTCCCTTCTGGAGTTGCTTGGCGCGCTCCCGAGCGGCCTGGGCCATGACTCTTTCGATTTCATCGGGGTCGCGGGGGAGGCGCTCGCTGAGAAACTGCGATCCCGTTTCGGTAATGAGGATGTCGTCCTCAATGCGCACGCCAAGATTCTCTTCGGGGATGTAAATGCCTGGCTCGACGGTGATGACCATGCCGGGCTCGAGCGGTTTGCAGTATTCACCCGGGTCGTGGACATCCAGACCGATATGGTGTCCGAGACCGTGAATGAAATACTGGCCGAGCGATTTGCCGCGCAGATCTTTGCCGTGGGAATTGATGTAGTCGTAGGAAATCTTGTAGACGCTTTTGGCGCCTCTTTGGCAATAGTCCATGCCGGGCTTGATGGCCGCCAGAGCGGCATTCTGCGCGCCGAGAACGATTTCATAGATTTCGCGCTGGCGGGGGGTGAACTTGCCATTGGCGGGGAGCGTGCGTGTGATGTCCGCGGAGTAACCGGAGTATTGCGCGCCGACGTCGAGGACCACGATGTCACCGTCCTCGATGGTGCGGGCCAGCTTGTCATAGTGCAACACCGTGGAGTTCGGACCGGCGCCGACGATGGGGGCGTAGCCTTCGGCCTCCGAACCGCCCATGGCGTGGACTTCGACCATTTTGGCGGCGATCTCATACTCGTGGAGTCCGGGACGCATCATGCGCATGGCCGCGAGCTGCGCATCCAGCGAGAGCTCGATGGCTTGCCTCAGGAAAGCAATTTCGCCGGGGGATTTGATCTGGCGCAGTTCGCCGATGCTCGAGCGAATGTCTTTCAGGTTGGTTTGCGGAACCGAACTGTGAATCCAATCCACGACCGCTTTTTCGTGCGGATACCCGCCGTTCTCTTTTTCGTAAGGGAGAATGGTGTAGAGGGTGGGATAGAGTTTCGCAAGCCTTTCGAGGGTGGCGCGCATTTCCGAGTAGGGCAGGACCGAAGAGAAACCGGCGCGCGACTGGATGCCGGGATCGGACGGCGACATGCGCGGGCCGTTCCATTTTTCCTTGGTGGGATTTTTTGGCGGCAGAAATAGCATTTCCTCGGGACCATCCCAGGTGCTGACCGGGACACTGCCTTGGTTTGCGCGCCGAGCGGGCAGCAGGATGAGCCCGGCCCCTTCTTCGTTGTGGCCCGTGAGGTAGTAGAAGTTGTCTTCCTGCCGGAAGATATAGGCCTGCGCGAATTCTTCGCGACCGGTGAAGCCCCACAGGAGGATCGGCGCATCCACTTGCGCGGCGAGTTTCGCGCGGCGCGCGGCGTAGACGCTGTTGGGTTCGCGGTCGCGGCGTTCCTGGGCTTCGGTCGGTTGGGCGGAACCCCAGAAGACGCAGATCGCCCCGAGTACGGCGGAGAAGAGGGCCGCATGAGAGAGCGATGGGAAGACACGACGAGTCGTGCCTTTAAAAGAGAACGGCCACAAAGCGGCGACAGGCCATGCAGTATTCTTCGTTCCACCACTCATTCGTTGACCTCGCCGCCAGGGATGGCGTTCGACCCACAGGGCGTATGCGTGGCCCGGGTGAGCCAGGGCCGGAAGATTGTAGCGGAAAAGGGTGTCGGGCTGAAACGAGGGATCGGCCAGAGTGTGGCGCAATTCTACCTGCCCTGGCAGGTCTAACGGCCTCGCACCTGGCGCTTCTTATTGGCCCCCAGGGGCAATGCCCTCAAGCAACGGGGGTCGCCGCGATTTCAGTCTGGTTGCGCCCGGCCTGCTTGGCGGCGCTTAGAGCTGCCTCTGCCTGGATGATTAGCTGGTTGAAATCGGCAGGCTGAGCTCCCTCGAGGCCGGCAAGGCCGAAACTCGCCGTCACCGTGAGGCTGCCGCTTTCGAAATCAAATTTTGCGGCCTCCAGCGCTCGGCGGATTCGATCGATTACCAGTTTCGCGTTCTCCTGAGTCGTATGGGTCAAAATTAAGAGAAACTCCTCTCCGCCTATACGGCCACAGATATCACTCCGTCTAGAGTTAGCCTTAAGAATTTCAGACAATTTCTTTAAGACGCTGTCGCCAGCAGCGCGTCCATAGGTGTCATTGACGGCCTTTAAATGGTCCACGTGTGCCAGGACTACCAAAAACCCAAAGCCATATCTCTGGGCTCCGCTCAGTTGTCGGGTGGCCCAGTCTTCGATCGCTCGACGGTTGGGCTGTCCGGTGAGAGGGTCGGTGAGTGCGAGTTCTTCTAGCAAACGGTTCTTGGCTTCCAGCTGCCGATGCAATTCCACAATCCGGTGACCCACTCCCAAGCGGGCCAGCAGTTCTCCACGATGGAACGGCTTTGTGAGGTAATCATCAGCGCCCGCCGCCAACCCGGCCACCAGCTTATCCTTCTCCGTGTTTCCCGTGAGGATGATGACGTAGGTGTACGGTTGACGCGACTGTTTGCGGATGTGCTCGCAAAGTTCTATCCCGCTCAGGTCCGGCATCATCCAGTCGGTAATCACGATGGAGGGCTCATGTTCGGCGAAAAGGGCCAAGGCTTCGCGACCGCTTTCTGCAAACAGCAAAGCGTACCCCTTATCCGATAGACTGTGCTCGATCAGTTTACGGTAAACTCGTGAATCGTCAGCTACCAGCACTTTGAACTCGTATGCGGCGTCGTGTACCTCGCCTTGGGCTATTGTCATCTTGATCTTCCGTCCGGTTCCGCGGCATGGTGCTTCTTTTATCGATCGAATGGCAGAAAGTAGGCTATCTCTATGGTTGGTCTTGGCCTAGGCTAAGGCTGCTTCGTCGAGCCAGGTCTCAAGTATAGCGGCGCAGCCCGACTCGAGGGCGATGAATTTCAACCCCATTCCGGTATTCGGGTGCGAGTGGGCCACCACACCTCGAGCCGCGAAGACCTGCCCTTGGTGGGTGATTTGAATGCTGATGATCGTGCCTTTCGGCAGCGGGTTGCTGGTATCTAGAAAACAACCGTTGGAGCCCAGGTTGCTTGTATGAGCCGTGGTTGGGGCGGCCGAAGTTGACCCGGTCAACTCCGCCGACGCGGAAAATGGGTAGCGGTGCGATCCGCGTTGCTCGGAATCCATCTACGCCCCGTCCCGCGGGCCGAAGAGGCCAGCCAAGTGATGAGACTCAAGGCCCCGCGTACGCTAGATGCAATGACCACGTCAAACCCTTAGTTTTCTAGGCCTTCTTGGAACACCCGCGTCATGGTCATCTTCGAGCAGCACCCTAGACAACCTCATTCGCCATCATTCGGAGGAGAAGGGATGCTGCGGCCGCATTCGAGAGACCACCTATTTCTGGTCATAGAGAAGCTCGTGTTTTTTGGCCTTCATCGCGTACATCGCTACGTCGGCGGCGCGCAACAGAGCCTCAATTCTTTCGCCATCACGGGGATAAACGGCAACGCCGATGCTGACGGAAAGCTCTGGTCTCATGCCATCATTGGCGATGCTGTGCGAAATGCGCTCCGCCGCCTGGTTGGCGGCCTCCGCGCCAGTCTCCGGTAAGACCACAGCAAACTCGTCGCCCCCGTAGCGCGCTGCCGTATCGATGTCCCGGCAGAAGCTCAGTACATCGGCCACCCGGCAGAGCGCATGGCTTCCCGTCAGATGACCATAACCGTCGTTGATTTTCTTCAATCCATCCAGGTCAAAGAGCAACACGGCAAACTCCCGCCCGGTGCGTTCGGAACGCTTGATTTCCATATCCAGTACTTCCGCAAGGTGGCGGTAGTTGGCCAATCCTGTGAGCGGGTCGCGAGCCGCCAGTTGACGGAGATGATCCTCCAACTGGCGCTGTTTGGTGACATCCTCGGTGATGACTTCAAAGGTGTCCAACTCACCCTGCTCACCCAACACTTCTTGTCCGCTGAGCCGAACCTTCAGGGTTGTGCCGTCCTTCCGCTTCCATTCAATTTCGATAGGGGCGATCGAACCTTGAGAGTCAGGTTGCCCCAACAATTGAGCCCGCTTGTCAGGATCTTCAAGCAGGTCACCGGCCAGGTTTACGGCCAAGAGTTCCTGTTTGGACGCATAGCCGAGCATTTTCACCATGGCCTCGTTCACTTCGAGAAACTTGCCATCGAGGCTGCAACGGCAAATTCCGTAACTTAGATTTCCTGCCAAAGCGCGGTAACGGGCTTCGGAATGCCGCAAGCCGATCTCCGCCCGATCGCGTTCTTCGCGCAATGTTTTCTCGTCCAGAGCCCGACGAATGGCTACGGGAAGATGGCCAATGTGATCCATCTCAATACAATCGTAGGCCCCCCTGGTGATGAGCTCCGCGACGGACTCTCGTTGCAGGGCACCTCCGACGAAGATCATGGGGATCTGCCTCTTCGATGAGCGCAGGAGTTCCAGTGCCTGTGTTTCCCGACAAGCGGGGATGGCGTACTCAGCGACCACCAGGTCATAGGTATGGGAGCCCAGACGTTCGCTGAACTGTTCGGGAGTCCCGACGATCTCCGCGCTGACCGTGAAATGCACCTTGTCGAGCTCTTGCAGGCAGCGCTCAACTTGCTTTGGGCGACTGTGAAGAAAGAGGATGCGTAGAGGCGGATGTCGGCCCTGTGAGCCGGCGGGGGCATCACGTTTGAAGTGGGCCTGGGAGGTGGAAGCCATGGGCAGCTCGCAAAAAAATTCTCGGGAGCCAGCCCTTCCAGCGCCCTGCTGGCTCCCGAGAAAGTATACTCTCTAAACACTTAAACCATATAGGGGACACGGCAGTAGCGTCTGTTCAATATTGCACAGTCGGGGAGGTGGGTTAATCTTACGGCACACGTGTGGTATGCCCACAGGGAGAGCAGGCGCTTTCGCGCCTAGGCGCTGGCAGGCAGGAAAACAACGGCGCAATGGCGGAGTAAGCGCCTGCCGTCGCTGCGCGCGGTGGCGGACCAGGGCTAGGAGATTTTTTTTGCTTCAAACGTTTGCGTGCCGGCGTGGAGGGTTAGGCCGGTAAGGGTGCCTTGGGCGTCTTTGTCGAAGGTGAAGGTGATGTCGCCCGAGAGCACGAAGAATTGCGTGGGGGATTCGGGAAGGAGTTCTTGAGGCTCGGGCCCGAAGGGCTCGGCCTCGACAAAGAGTCCGGTCGGTTTCATGGATATGGTCAGTTTGCCTACGCTGGGAATTTCGTAGGTGCCCGCGTAGGTGGCGAAGGTGGCGGGATTGATTTTGATTAGGGCGTGTTCGGCCGGATGGTAATCGGGCCACCCGTATTCTTTAGCGACCGCGCGGAAGATTTCTTCGGTTAGTTCGCCGCCGCTGTCGGAATTGGTCATGACCGCGAAGCCTTGGCCGGAGTCGGTGTAGGTCTCGATATTGCCGCGGAAGCCCTCATTGGCGCCGCCGTGTCCGAAATGCGGCTTGTCGCCGGCGGACTCCAGCCCGAAGCCTAGACCCCACACCCCCATTTGGCGAGTTAGCATCTGGCGCGCCATGCCCTGCGAAAGAATTTTTGAGGATTTTCCGGTGTATTCGTTTTGGACCTCGATGGCCATGCGGGCAAGGTCGGAGGGCGTGGTCCAGAGGCCTGCGGGAGCCATTTCTGGGTAGGTGTGCGAGCCGCCTTTTACCGGGTCGCCGTTGCTGCGATAGGGAGTGGCGGCTTCTTGTGCGCGATTTTTAGGGAGTGGTTGCTCGTAGGTGCTGTGGGTCATTCCGGCGGGGCGGAGAACCAATTCGCTCATAATTTGCGGGAAGGGCTTTCCGGTGACGTCGGAGAGAAGCGTTTCGAGGACTACGAAACCGCCGCCGGAATAGCGCCAGAGAGTGCCGGGGACGACGTCGACGCGAATGGGGTCGGTGTTAGCGGGCTTTTCGCCGTTGAGGATTTCGACCGCGGTGGGAATGGGTTGGTCGGAAGCGTAGCCAGGGAAACCGTGAACGGTTAAGCCTGCGCTGTGGCTGAGAATGCGACGGATGGTGACTTTTTCTTTTGCGGTTAAGGGGTTTTCCGGGACTTTCCAAGTGGTCAGCTTCGCGTTGACGTCTTCATCGAGGTTCAGTTTGCCGTCTTCGACGAGACGAAGCGCCGCCAGCGCGGCGACGGGTTTGCTGATGGAGGCGGCCTGGAAAAGAGTATCGGGTGTGACCGTTTTTTTTGCGGCCACGTCAGCGAGGCCGTAGGTGCGAGTCCAGATTATTTGGCCCTGGTCGAAGAAGGCCACGCTCACGCCGGGAACCTTGTGATGCGCCATGCGGTCGGCGATGGTCATCGATTGCGGTGGCTGGCCTTTGATTACCACGGCGGGGAGAAGGCCGGACTCGATGCGGGCGATGCGCGCGGCCAGCGCGGGATCGCGTACGCCGGCAGTTGATGATTGCCGGTCCGAAGCGTGGTCGCTGGAGAGATTGCTGGCGGAGAGCTTCGGCGAAAGCGACGAAGAGCTGGAGGCCGCTACTGCCAGGAGTGCAAATGCGGCGGTCAGGAGCATCAGGATTTTTGTGGTCGTTGATCTCATGGGGGCAAATCGTACCACTTTTGATTGCTAGGCGATTCGTTTGGTTGGCTGGTCGCCAGGGAAAAACCAGCCGTGGATGGTCTCGCTATTTCCGGAAGAAATCGATGAGCAGTTCGGAAACGCGGCCGGGTTCTTCGTGCTGGAGCCAGTGGGAGGCGTTCGCGAAGGTGTAGAGTTCGGCGGTGTCGCAATAGCGGAGGCTCTCGTGGGCCATATCGGAGAGGAGGAAGGCGTCACGCTCGCCCCAGAGGATGCGCGTGGGGACGTGGACGGTAGGGTCGGGGAATTTGGAATGATAGCGAAAAGCGGCGCGGTACCAATTGATCATAGCGGTAAGTGCGCCGGGTTCGGCCCATGCGGCGCGGTATTGGGCGAGATCTTTGGCGGAGAAAGTGTTGGGGCGGCTGGAGTCGACGAGAGAGCGGACGCCGAGTCGGAAATCGCATGCGGAGAATGCGGCTTCTGGCAGCCAGGGGAGTTGAAAGAAAAACATGTACCAACTGCGGCGAAGCTGGCGGCGGTTTGTTTTTAGGTAGCGGCGCATGACGGAGGGGTGGGGGACGTTGAGGATGGCGAGTTTTGCGACGCGTTGTGGATGGAGAAGGGCGACGCTCCAGGCTACGGCGGCGCCCCAATCGTGTCCGGCGAGTAAGATGCGCTCTTGGCCGAGTTGGTGGGCCATGGCTAGGACGTCCGAGGTGAGTTCCGAGAGCGCATAGCAGGCGGCGCCGCGGGGTTTGCTGCTGGTGTTATAGCCGCGCTGGTCTGGAACGATGACACGGAAGCCGGCAGCGGCGAGCGGTGCGATCTGCAGGTGCCAGGAATACCAGAATTCCGGGAAGCCGTGGAGGAGGACGACGACGGGGCCGTCAGGCGGGCCGGAGGCGACGGCGTGGAGTTCGCAAGCGCCGTTTCTAAAGCTCAAGTGTTCGAGAGTGGCAGACACAAGTCGAGAGTGTACCCTTGAACGAGAGGAACCGGGGGAAGCGCAGTGAGAGGGGGGCGTCCAGGGCGCAGGAAGGCGGACGTCACCAGGAAGAAACTAACCTAAGATCCGCTAGGTGATGGAACTGGTTCTAGACCACAAGTCGTGACGTAGGCGGCCGTGGCTGCGATTTCTGAGACGCGGGCTTCGGTATTGCCGACGACGGCGGTGTGGGACTCGGCGGTGGATTCTGGGGGGAGAGCGCCGATGGCTTGGTTGCGGCCGGCATGCTTGGCCCTGTAGAGAGAGCGGTCGGCGAGGGCCACGACTTCCTCATAGCTAACGTCGGCGGGGAAAGCTACGTTCCAAGGGAAGGCGGCCCAGCCAATCGAGACGGTGCGGCAGAGAGAAAGGCCAGCGCCTTTGACCTTGAATGGTTCGCTGGCAACTGCGGAGAGGACGCGCGCGGCCAGCGTGGCGGCTTCTTTGCGTTCACAAAAACGGGAGACCACCAGGAATTCTTCGCCGCCCCAGCGGACCAGGACATCAGAATAACGGATGGCGGAGCTGATGCGCGCGGTGAGGTCGATGAGCATCTGATCGCCGGCATCGTGGCCGAAGCGGTCGTTGATTTCTTTGAAATGGTCCGCGTCTATCAAATAGAAAATGATGTCGCGATTCTTGCGGCTGCGCGTGGGATCGGGCGAGGAATACCCGCGAACAGCCTGGCTGACATCGCTCTGGATAGTGGCTTGGAAAAAGCGGCGGTTGCGTGCGGAGGTGAGCGGGTCGGTGAGCGACATTTCTTCGAGCTCTTTGTTGGCTTGTGCGAGCTCTTCGCTGCGTTCTGCGACCGCTTGCTCGAGACGGAAACGCTCGCCCTGCAGCTTGTGCGTGCGGTAGTTCATGAGGTAATAGAGAGCGAAGATGCCGAGAAGAATGGTAAAACCGCGCGAATACCAGCCCTGCCACCACGCGGGGATTACCGTGAAAGAGAATTCGGCGGGGGAACTCGGAGTGCCGCGTGCGGAGAAGCAAGAGACGGTGAAGTGGTAGTCACCGGGAGGTAGAGCGGGATAGCGCGCTTCCCGCTCCGCTGTTTCATTGGTTTCATTTTCAAGGCCCGCCAGGCGATAGAAGCAGCGGACATTTCCCGGGTCGCGGTAGGTCAGAGCCGCGAAGTCCACGCGGAAAGTGTTGTCGCTGCGCGGCGCGGCGGGATGGCGCTCGCCGACGCGGTCGCGCGAGCCGAGTTGTGCGGAGGTAATCACCACGCGGGGCGGAAGCTCGACACGCTCATCGGCGGAGACCGGATTGTAGCGGGCCAGGCCGCCGCTGGTTCCAAAGAGCAAAGTGCCGTCTTCTTCGGCAAAGAAGCCGCGCTCGCTGAGGTCATTCCAAATGAGGCCATCGGCTTGTGTGAAACGAAGAGTATGGCCATCGCGGGAGAATTCCGTGAGGCCTAAGGCCCCGCCAGCCCAGATGTTGCCTTGGTGATCGGCGCCGAGCATGTAGACGTTGAGGGAGGGCAGGCCCTCGGCCAAGCCAAGGTGCGTGATCTGCGGTTTTCCATTGGCGAGTAGCAGGCGACTTACTCCCAGGGCGTCGGAATAGCGAAACCAAACTTCATCGCGGCTGACAGCTGCGGCTTCGACAACTTCGTCCTGTAATAGGCCGTTGGCGGTCGTGAAATGCAGCCACTGCTTACCATCGAAGCGGGAGAGACCGCTGCGGCCAACGGCCCAGAGAACGCCGTCCGGGCTGGATGCGAGGCGGCCGAGGCCCTCGTGGATTTCCGCAGGCAAAGGCACATCCACGAATCGAAAAGGCCGTTCGGAAGGACCGGTGGCTTTGAGGTACTGCGCGCTCGCGATCCAGATGCGGCCGTCGGGCGCGAGGCCGATGCCGGTCGGAATGGGATCGGGAGTCGAGATTTTTTCGGGGCTGATAGTTCCAGGGTCGAAACGGGTGAGTCCGCCGGGATAGCAAAGGACCCAGACCGCGCCGTCGGGCGCGACAATCATATCGCGGGCCAGGGAGCCGTTGAGGCCGTCTTTCGATTTCCAGATTCGCCAGCGATCGGTTTGGGGATCCCACATGGCGACGCCATTGTTGGTGCCGAGCCAGAGGCGCTTGCGTTTATCGCGCAATTCGCACCAGACGACGTTGTCGGGAAGGCCTTCGACCTGCGTCCAACTGGACCAGGTTCTACGGCCGATCCAGCGCTGGATGCCGGCGCCGCCCAGGCCAATCCAATAGGCGCCCTCGCGGTCTTCGGTGATGGCAAACGTGGCGTTGACGGCCATGCCGCGGCTTTGATCAATCACTTCCCACTGGCCAGAGATGCGGCGATAGAGTCCCGCGACGGTCGGGATCATGAGATTGCCGGAACGGTCCAGGGCCGGCGAGCCATAGTCGTTGGCGGGGGGTAGATCCGGAAGCTCCAGTAGGAAGTGAGTCGCGCCTGGATTGAGGCGGTAGAGATGCGCGGCAGTGCGAACCCACAGGATTTTCTCGGAGTCCTGGAGGATGCTGATCACTTGTTCGTGCGGAAGGCCGCTTTCGGCCGGAAACATGTGCACCTGCTCCTGGGAATCGAGCCAGCCGACACGGTGCCCGGAAGCGAACCAGACGCGGCCTTCAGAAGTAATGCTTACCGACTCCGCTTCCAGATTGGGCAGGCCTTCGGAAAGGGACCAGAGACGCAAATCGTTGGGACGCTCCGGATCGACGCGGAGCAGGCCAGCTTCGGTGGCCAGATAGACTTTGCCCCAGGAATCGAGGGCCAGAGCGGAAGGGCGCCGAAAGGAATTGTAGACCTTGGCGAGTGGGAGTTGGTGGAGGACTCGGCCTTCGACGTAGGCGATGCCCCGGGAGGTGACCACCCAGATTCGGCCGGTCGGAGCAAGAACGAGCTGGCCTACATTGCTGCTGGGTAAGCCCTGCTCGAGACCGAAGCGCAGAACATGATTGCCATCGAAGCGCAGGAGGCCGTCGTGCGTCCCGATCCAGATGAAGCCGTCCTGGTCTTGCAGGATACAGGAAGGTGTCAAAGAGCCGAGACCGATGTTTTCGCCGACGCGCTGGAAGAGGTAGTGCGGCCTGCGGGGCAGTGAAAGCACAGACGTCTCGGCGGGCTTGGCCTCCGCGCAAAGGGGACCGAAAACCAGAACTGCCAAGATCATCGGGAAAAAGGCGGCGGAAGTCTTGCTCCGCATGAACACTCCGGGAATGCAGTGTAATAGTTTACCGTGAGGGTAGGCGGGACGGGTGGAGTGGTCCCAAAACGATAATGGCGGATTGTGAGGACTTAAGGGGACGGAAGTCCCCTTCAGGGAGAGAAGGATGTCAAAACCCGGCTTGGCCTCCGGGGCTATCCCATTCGCCGCTGCCTCATCGCTGAAGGGACGCTGGTTTTGCGGGATGGCTTCGGTGGCTTCCCTCGTACAGTTTACACTCCCCTTACATCGGGCGAGGACCCTATATCCCGGCCTGAAGCACCGAGGCCTTACGGCTGCACGGCCGGCGACCGGCTCCCGGTGACGCCCAGCGCCCTCCAAGTTCGACCGGCAGGAAACGCTGACGCTTTCCTTCTTCGCATGAAATTTTCAAACCCTCAGCCTGCCGCGCCGATAGGCAAGGGGAAAAAGCGCTAACGCTGGGGACTCCGCGTCCGACGAAGTCGCGGCCATGAATCTACTCTTCCCAATTTCAGAAGCCGGAGGTCGGCGGGAGCATTTTGGGGAGACGTGTGTCCCGGACGCGGTCCTGCACCTTTCGTGGTTCGAGTAGCGCTGGTGACTGCCTTGCACTGAGAAGGCGGACTGCCGAGCGCGTTCGCCAGGCCTTTTTTGACAAAGGCGGTAACATGTGTCACAGTACAGATATGACACTGTTCCGCCTGAGTCTGCGTCCGGGCGAATCCATCTTCGACCAGCTAGTGTTTGCGGCGAAGAAGGCTTTCGTCAGCGGTGAACTAGAGACCGGCCAGGCATTCCCCTCTGTCCGAACGCTCGCGGCGGAGTTCAAAATCCACCCAAACACGGCCCACAAGGTTGTGCAGCACCTGATTCAGGAGCGCTGGCTCGAAGCGCGCCCCGGGATTGGAACGGTGGTCGCCGAGATTCCCGAGCCGCGGCGGGGTGACCGGAAGCGTCTTCTGGGCCGCGAGGTGGAGCAACTCGTGGTCGAGGCCCAGCGTTTGGAACTCGATATCGACGAAGTTATCGAAGCCATCGAAGACCAATGGGCAAAGCTCAAAATGCCTGAGGAGGTCAGCCGGAAATGATCCGCGTGGAAAATCTTTGGAAGAAATTCGGGCGTTTCGACGCGCTTCGCGGATTAGGTTTCCATGTGCCCGAAGGAAGCGCCTTCGCGCTGATCGGCGCAAACGGAGCAGGGAAGACCACGACCATCAAAATCCTGATGAACATCCTCGAGCCGACGCGTGGAAGCGCGACGCTGCTGGGCGTCGATTCGCGGAAAATCTCACCCCGGGAACTTCGACAGATCGGGTACGTCTCCGAAAACCAGGATATGCCGTCACGGTTGACCGTCGAGGAGTATGTAGCCTATCTGCGGCCGTTCTATCCTACGTGGGACCGCGATCTGGAAGCTTCGATCGCGCTTCAATTGCGGTTGCCGCTCGAGCGAAAGATCGGCGACCTGTCCCATGGCATGCGCCTGAAGATGGCGCTGATGTGCGCGCTGCCGTTCCGGCCCAAGCTGCTCATTCTGGACGAGCCTTTCAGCGGGCTCGACCCGCTGGTGCGGGATGAATTCATGGAAGGCCTGCTCGAGCAGGCCGGCGAAATGACCATCCTCGTCTCGTCGCACGAACTGGGCGAAATTGACGGAGTCGCAACGCACGTGGCCTTCCTCGATGAAGGTCAGCTGCTGTTTCAGGAATCGATGAGCGAGCTGACGGGCCGTTTCCGCGAAGTGCATGTCACGCTCGAAATCGAAGCGGCGCGACCGGCTCAGATGCCTAAGGAGTGGTTAGAAATGCGGGCCATCGGACGCGTGCTGACGTTTGTCGACACGCGGTTCGACGAAAACGGTCTGAATGAGCGGATTCGTTCGCGAATCGGAGGTGTGCGCGGCATCGACGCGCAGCCCATGGTGCTGCGATCCATCTTTACGACCCTGGCGCGCGCGGCCCGCGACGGCCGAACGTAAGCGAAAGGCAGGCGGAAATGGTCTGGCACATTTTCAAAAAGGACTGGAAGTTGGCTTGGGTGTTTGTGCTCCTTGTGTCTGTGATCCATTGGATGGATGCGGCGATCATCCACAAACTGGGCTTGTTCGGTGAAGACCCCACGCTCGGGATGCTGGCTGAAGTTCTCCCGGTATTGGCGATTTTCGCGAGCATGTTTCTGATTGCCGCGATCGTTCATCTGGATCCCATTCCCGGCGTGCGCCAAGACTGGCTAGCGCGGCCCATCGCCCGGCGCGATTTGGTGCTAGAAAAGTTTCTATTTGTGGTGCTCATGGTGAATGGTCCGATCCTCGCGGAGGTCCTGCTTCAAGGGCTTGCCAACGGGTTTTCTTTCCGCCTCTCTCTCCTGGCCGCGGCGTGGCAAACGGAGTTCCTTTTTTTCGCATTCACCTTGCCACTCTTCAGTTTTGCGTCGGTAACGCAAAACATGACGCAAGCGTTCATTCTGGGCTCCGGTTGCGCCTTCTTAATCGGCATGTTCACGACGGTCGCGAGCGATCTGAATGGCCGCGCGCACGGCACGCTGGAACCCCTCCCGTGGAGCGGAGTCGGCTGGGTCGGAGAAACGGCGCGGTTCGTCCTAGTCGTGGCCGCAGCTATCACCATTCTTGGGCTTCAGTATTTCCGGAGAAAGACGCTCGTCTCGCGGTTCCTGGTTGCCCTGTTCGGTTTTATGATTCTGGCAACACTGTTTCTTCCGTGGAAGCCCGCTTTCGCCATCGAGCAGAAACTCTCGCCGAAACCCAACGCCGGAAGAGATGCGGTTGTGGCTTTTGACTCCGGCCTGGGAAAATTCCGATCGCCCTCCGGATTGCGTGCTTCCTCGGAACAGCGTCGGCGATACAACGTAGGGGAACACGCGAGCGTGTTCTTGCCTCTCGAGGTTGCCGGTATCCACACCGACGCTTTTCTGCTAACCGACCGCGTGGAAGTGCGCTTTATCAGCATGGACGGAAAAATCGCGTTCCACGGAATAGGCGAGGAGGTTGAAGTGGCTAAAGAGGGCCCCAACGCGGTCGCCGACCCCATCTATCAAGAGATCCAGCTACCCACATCGGTCTATCGAGACACTAAGGATCAGCCGGTTCGCGCTCAAGTTGACTATTCATTGACGCTCTTCAGACTGCGGGGGTCTTACTCGATACCCGCATTGGGCGGTGACGAGCGCATGCCAGACTTCGGTTGGTGCGAGACGAAAATGAATGAGGCGGAAACGGCCGTTGAACTTCGCTGCATGCAGCCGGGCAAGGGACCAACCTGTGCGACGCTGTTTCTTGAAAATAAGGCGACCGGACAAAGAAATCCGGTGAGATCTTCCTGTCACGGCGATTATTCGCCCTATTCCGGGTGGTATACGGGTGACAATATGGCGCAGTTTGGGGCCAACATTCCGTTCCGCGACAGCTCCGGCCTGGCTAAGTTTCCGGTCGACGGCCCGCAGCTTCCGCAATCACGCGTGGTCATTCGAGTGTACGAGCCGGAAGATCACTTCACGCGCTCGCTTACGATTCCCGAGATCAGGTTAAAAGATTGGGAAGCGCAATAGGGCTACCGCCTCGCATGTTTATACGCCGACGCACTGCCGGAGGAATTCAGAAGCCGGGGGCGCCGGTGGCGGCGGGGCGCATTTCTGGGGCGTTCACGCCGAAGCGCAGATGGGCGAAGTAGGTTTGGCCGAGGGACATCAGGCCGGTGTACAGGTAGCCCCACACGAAGAGCAGCAGAAAGGGGATCGTGGCGTAATTCTCGTTGCTGGCGGCGTACACAATGGTGCCTGCAAAGTACAGACCCAGCAGGACTTCGGCGTAGGGCATCCAGCCGGCTTTGTTTTTGTATTTTTTCTCGACGAAGGAACCTTTTTTGCCTGCGATATTGAATTTGGGGGTGCGAGCGAACTCGCTTTTCCTGCCGACAATCGCTTCGAGGACTGCTTGCGCGTTGCGAACGGAAATGCCGATGCCGGTGGCCATGACGAAGGGCATGTACAGAAACGTGCGCCACCAGTTCTTCGGGCGGAGCTCCCTTTGCGCGACGATGTAGAAACTCGAGATGGAGCAGGTGGACGCGAGGAAAAGAGGGAGATCGATGACCAGCATCTGGAACCAGCCTTGATAGAAGCGGACGATCATGGCGGGCAGAAGCATCGCGGAAAAAAGTACCATGAGCGGGTAGCTGATATTGGCGGTGAGATGGAAAAACGCTTCCGCTTTGACGTGCCAGGGGGCGTCGGACTGCATAACGCGGGGGAGGATTTTTTTCGCGGTTTGCATCAGGCCCTTGGCCCAGCGGGCTTGTTGGGCTTTGAAGCCGTTCATATCCACTGGCAACTCGGAAGCGCACTCGATCTGCGGGAGGTAGAGAAACTTCCAGCCCTTGAGCTGCGCGCGATAGGAAAGATCGGTGTCTTCGGTGAGCGTGTCATGCTCCCAGCCGCCGGCTTCTTCGATGGCCTTGCGGCGCCAGACACCCGCTGTGCCGTTGAAATTGAAGAAGGTGCCGCGGCGGGAACGCGCGCCATGTTCGACAACGAAGTGGCCGTCGAGAAGGATGGTTTCGACCTGCGTAAGGAGTGAGTAATCACGATTCAGGTAGGTCCAGCGAGTCTGGACCATGCCGATTTTGGGGCCGCTCGCTGGATCGACGAAATACGGTATGGTGCGCCGCAGAAAGTCGGGCTCGGGAATGAAATCGGCGTCGAAGATGGCGATGTATTCGCCTTCGGAAGTCTTCAGGCCGTTTTCGAGAGCGCCAGCTTTATAGCCTTCGCGTTTCGAGCGGTGGATATAGACAATGGGCAGGCCTTGCGCGGCGTGGCGTTCGACGCAGGCGCTGGCGACCTCCGAAGTTTCGTCGGTGGAATCGTCAAGGACCTGAACGTCCAGCAGTTCGCGCGGGTAATCGAAGCGCGAAACGGCTTCCACCAGGCGTTCGATCACATAGCGCTCGTTGAAGATGGGCAGCTGGACAGTGACCCGGGGCCAATCGCTAACTTCGGCCGGCGGACCGGGGACGTTTTTCGAATACACGTAATAATCGTAGACCAGCCAGTAGCGGTGGAGGCCGTAGGCAGCGAGGACGAAAAGGACCAGGAAGTAGGGAATCATCATCGCGAGGTCGAAAGCATTGGCGTGATAGACGCTCGTGAAAGTACGGTCCGTCAGCTTGTGCCAGTAATGGCTGAGGGAGGTTTGCGCCGTGAGCACTGTTGCGATGGGGAGAAGGGTGTGCATGTTGGCAACAATTCCCGTTGCTCGCTGATGATGCGCTTCCGCTCTATTGTCGCGAGATGATTATAAGGCGGAAGCGCCGACATGCAAAGACAGGAAGAGCGTCCCGACAAGGTCAAAGCCGCCGCTCGTTTTCTGAAGCCCGGCAAAGGCACCCGTGCCCCTAGTGCTTTCCTAGTATTGATGACCCTACTTTTCCCCACTAGAGTGGCCGACACACGCTACCTGGGAACTCGCCGAGGGTGTCGGAGCAGCGGTTCTCTCGATCCCACAGAGTCGTGAATTCTGCTCCCAGTGGATTCTCGAAAGGGGAAAACTCAGTGAAAAAACTGTTCGCTGTATCTCTTTTCTTAGGGCTTGCGCTGCCCCTCTCTGGCCAGAGCAATTATGGGACTCTTACAGGGACGGTGACGGATGCGCAGCATCTGGCGATTGTGGGAGCGACCATCCAGCTGACCGCCTCGACGACAGGCGCTATCCGCCGGGCGGTGACGGACCAACACGGCTTCTTCGACGTGCCGGCGCTTCTGCCAGATGATTATGAAGTAAGAACCGAGGCGTCCGGTTTTCGGCCGGATACGCAATCGTTGCGGCTGGAGGTTGCGCAGAAAATAGCCGTTGAAATCAGCCTGAAAGTCGGCGGTCTGGCCGAGGACGTGAAAGTTACGGCGCGCAGCGAGGTCTTCGGGACAACCGACGCGAGCGTCGGCGAAGTCGTCGAATCGCAATCCATCCGCGAACTGCCGCTCAACGGCCGCATGTTGATTGACCTGGTTCTCACCGTTCCCGGCGCCCATGTGGGTTTTGGCGCACAAACGGGATCCACGAATCCTCTTTACTGGCGCCCCGGCCAACGATCGGCCGTAGTCATAGGGGGCAGCCGGCCGAACGCGAACTTCTTCTTGCTCGATGGGGCCACCAACACCGATCCCACCTTCAACACGCAGAATTTGAGCCCCGCTCCCGACGCCGTAAGAGAATTTCAGGTGGAAACAAGCAGCTACACTGCGGACATGGGAGGCGCCGGCGGCGGCCAGATCAACATCGTCACTCATTCGGGATCGAGCCAATTCCACGGCACCGCTTACGAATTTCTTCGCAACGGGGCGATGGATGCCAGCACCTTCGAATCCATGGGCAACAATCATCTGGTGCAAAACAATTTCGGAGGTTCGTTTGGCGGCCCGTTCTTCGGTAAGAAAACGTTTTTCTTTCTCAATTATGAAGGACTGCGGCTCGCTCAAGCAGACGCGCAGATCTTGACTGTGCCGACCATGGCTGAAATCCAGGGCGATTTCAGCATGAGCAACGTCAAAATCTATGACCCGACCACCGCCGTTAAGAATCCGAATTACAATGCCAGCCTGCCGACGGGCCCGGCCAACTTCCCCTACACGCGCAGCCAGTTTCCCAACAATCAAATTCCGGCGAACCGGATCAATCCGCAGCTCGAAACCTTTCTGCTCGCCTACCTGCCCCAACCGAACATGATGATGACGCCGGGGACTCCAGATTCGAACAATTATCTGGATGTTCGGAACGAATCGCATTTCGAGAATCAGGGAACGCTGCGCGTGGATCATAACTTTTCTAGTGGGGACACGCTGCTGGTGCGCTATTCGGCCGGAGGAGAAAACGGATTCTCGCCGAGCAGCGGGATGACCTCCACGACGGAAAACCTGCCGGGGTTCGGCGTGAATTTCGACAATCTGTCCCAGCAGGGGGTGGGCTCGTGGAATCACATTTTCTCGAGCAGCCAAGTCAACACCGTCTCGGTTGCGGTTTCGCGTCTCTCGATGGACCGCGCTTCACAGAATGACGGGGTAAACGACCTCGTGGGCCAGTTGGGCATCCAGGGAGTCGGTTTTGGCGGAAAGAACGCTTGGGGCGCCCCGTGGTTTGCAGCGCAAGGCTACACCGGGATTGGCGACACCTTTGCCGCAACACCCATGCATGCCTGGGACACCACGGCCGAAGTCCGGGACGCCTATTCCTGGCAGCGCGGGCGCCATGGAATAAAATTTGGCGGGGATATTCACCGTTATTTCTGGCCCATGTGGGGCTTCTTCCAGAATCGTGGTTACTACCAATATACCAACGGCTACACCACCGAGTTTGGTTTCAACGATGGCTCTGGTTCCGGGCTCGCCAGCATGCTGCTGAGCCTGCCCACCGTGAAGCAACGGCAGGCGGGAATCCCCCAGATGGACTTGCGCGCGTGGGGGATGGCGGGCTTCGCCGAAGATAGCTGGCAGGTTACGTCGACGACCACACTCAACTTTGGCCTTCGCTACGAGTATTCTAGTCCTCTCTACGACACCGAGAACACCAACTCAAATCTGATTTTTCAGAACGGGACCCCCTCGGCATTTGTGGGCGGCGAGCTGGGATATCCGAAGGGGCTGATGTACGCCAACAAGCACAACTTTGCGCCAAGGTTCGGAATCGCGAAGAACCTTCCCGGTCGCGGCCTTGTTTTTCGCGCGGCTTACGGAATTTTCTATACCCCCGTGGATCTAAACACGTGGTGCAACCAGCGCCACAACGTCCCGTATGTCTTCCCGGAAACGCAGCAAGCGGATAACTTCACCCCTCCGGCTGCGCTCTTTGCCAGCGGATTGAATTTCGCTGCGCCGGTGCTTGGCACTGGGGTATTGACCCCCACGACCGTGAGTTTCACCGCATTCGATCCTCATTCGCCAGCACAATACGTTCAGCAGTGGAACGGTTCCGTGGGGAAGAGTTTTGGGCAGAACACTTCCGTTGAAATGGGCTACCTGGGATCTCGTGGTTATCACCTCCAGCGCGCGCACTTGATCAACAATACGCTGCCCGGGCCGGGCCCTCTTGGGCCGCGTCGGCCGTTCAAGACCGTCACCTTTGTGCCCGGCACGGTGTTGACGCCCGGCAGCACCCCGGCGGTAGTGCAAGGCCTGACGTTCCCGGTCAGCACCATCAACCTGCTGGAGAACTCCGCGCAAAGCTGGTACGACGCGGGGTACATAAACGTGCGCCGCCGGTATTCTCACGGGCTCAGCCTGCTGGCCAACTACACGTTTGCCAAGAATCTAACCAACGCGCCTGATTTCCGTTCGCCCATGGACGAGTCCGCCATACCGCAAAACAACAACAATCTGAATGCGGAAAAGGGGCCAGGGTGTGACGTCCGGCATCGCTTCGCACTCAGCAGCGTGTACGATATTCCTGCCTATCGGGGACGCGCGTGGGCGCAATGGGTGACAGAGAACTGGCATTTCTCGACCATCTATCAGGCTGAATCCGGAATGCCGTTTACCATCTCCGTGTTCGGCGATACGGCGAATTCGGGGACGGTTCTCGGCGAGAATCCCATCCGCGCCAACGCTACCGGGCAGCCGGTATTCGGTGCCGGTACGCGCACTGCTGCGAAGTGGTTTAGTCCCGCGGCGTTCGCCGCGCCCGCCGCCTTCACTTATGGCGACGTTGGCAGGAACTCCGTCTATGGTCCACCTTTAGAGACCTTGGATCTTGCTCTTGGACGCACCTTTCGCCTCACCGAAAATGCCAATTTCCAGTTCCGTGCGGAGGCCTTTAACGCGCTGAATAAGGTAAATCTGGGGACGCCGAACCGCTATGTGAACGAGCCGCAATTCGGAACGATCACCATGGCCATGACCCCAGGGCGTGAAATACAACTGAGCGCGAGGATTTCCTTCTAGCCGCTCTAAAACTCCCTAACGCGTCGCCCCAGCACTCAAGACCACTCGAACACATTGCTTCGAGGAGGTGTAGCCCAGCTACGGGATAAGCACGATTTTTCCCGCGGCGCCAGGCTCGAGAATCTCTTTATGAGCCCGGGCGGCTTCGGCCAGGGGCAGTTCCTTGCCGACCACGGGACGAAACGTGCCATTTTCAAGGCCAGCGATCAGTCCGGCGTGGACGTCAGCTTCTTCAGCGGCGGTGAGGGCCCAGAGCGTGAAGGCGCGGATGGAGGCGCGGCGTCCCATGAGTTCACGAGGGTTGATGGTGATTTCCCCGCGATTGCCGATGACGATGACGCGGCCGTTGGTGGCTAGGAGCTTCAGGTCATTTGCGAGATTCACATTGGCCAGCATTTCTAGAACGATATCCACGCCGCGGCCGCCGCTGGCTTTCATGATTTCATCGAGATAGCCGGGTTTGCTGTGATCGAAGACTAGATGCGCGCCTTCGCGCGTTGCCAGGTCGAGGCCTTTCTGGCTGCTGGCTGTGCCCAAGACGGTAAGTCCCAAGGCGCGGGAGATTTGGACTCCGGCGAGCCCTACACCGCCGCTAGCGCCGTGAATCAGGACCGTTTCCGAGGCGTGGGCTTGTGCAGAATGATAGAGGGCATGATAGGCAGTTCCGTAGGGGACCCACACGCCGGCGCCTTGACTGAAGCTGGCTTTTTCTGGAAGCCGGTGCACTTGGCTTTCCAGGGCGATGGCGTATTCGGCGTAGGCGCCGGTGACGGTCTTGGCCATGTACACGCGGTCGCCGGGCTTTACCTTGCTGATGCCGGTGCCCACGGCTTCGACCGTTCCGGCGCCGTCGGACCCCGGCGTGTAGGGCAACGGCGGCTTTACCGCGTAGGTGCCGTTGCGCATGTAGGTGTCGTAGGGGTTCACGCCTACCGCGTGGACGCGCACGAGGACTTGTCCTGCGGCGGGTTTGGGTGTGGGGATTTCTTCCAGCCGGAGGACTTCGGGACCGCCGAATTCGTGAACTAGGATTGCTTTCATTTTTTGGCCTCGGGTGCTTCTCGAGCTAGTTTCATTTCTTTAGCGATTTGATCGCGCTTCTGGCTTTCGCGTTCGGACGGAGAGACTAGCCAGGCCGGAGCGCAGCGTGCTGCGCCCCCTGCCAAGAGATATTTGGGGACTTTGGCGCTCGCGCCGTCGCGCTTTTCCTAAAAATGATCGTCCACGTGGGCATGGGACGTTTCCTCTTCCTTTTCGACGAGGCCGGTCGACTGGCCCCAGGCCGTGGTCTGCCAATTGTCTTTGCCTTTTTTCTCGGGGATCCACGGGGGCAGCGTTTGGTTCAAATAGGCAGCGAGCGCGTGGATGTACGGCTCGTACATGCGGCGGAGTTCGTTGAGGCGGCGGTCGGCTTCCTCGCTATCGCGAAGTTTCAAGCCGTGCCGGGCAAGGATGTCGCGGATGTGGCGCAATTGTTCAGCGGGCAGGCGATCCTGGGGTAAGGAATCTGGCGCGGTCCCGAAGACTTGAGAAAGATCGGTGACGGCGTGGCGCGCAATCGCGAAGGTAAGTTCGGCTTGTTTTTCGCAGGCTCCTTCGATGCCCACCATCAGCAGCGCGGAAGCATCCAGGATGGCGGCGAGCGACGCGATCCAGGATTGGTTGTCGTGCTGCGAGCGGAAATAGGCCAGAACCGGATAAGAGAGATGGCTCTCCATCAACTCCGCCGACCAGCGCTCCCAATCTTTCAGGAGTTCGCGCAAGGCCTCCTGTCCGCGGGGATAGCTGTGGCGGCGAAGTAGTTCGCCGGCCGTCGGAGGCGTACCTGCGCGAGAATCAAGCAGGGAAATGTCCACTTCGCGTTTTGAAAACGAGCCGTAGATAAAAGGCAGGTACCCGATCACCGCGGCTAGGAAGCCGAAACCGAAACCGGCTTCGGTAACCACCAGGGCGCGTGCCAAGCCGGATCGAGGAATGACGTCTCCGAGGCCGAGCGTGAAAAACGTTGTGCCACTCAGGTACACGTCCGTGAGGAAGCCGGAGTCGCCGCCGGTCATGACCACGGCCGAACCAGCTCCGTATTGCATGAGGCCGAAACCCAAAACCAGGCCGACAGCCCAAACACCCACGAGGACGAGAAGTGAGAGCGGACCGTAAAAGCCCAGGAACGCTTCCCTTCCTTTGCGTGACGAGCCCAGGCTGGTAGCGAATTTCCACAGTTTCCAGGTGCTCCTGTAAAAGAGGCGCGCGAAGCGGAACTTGCGCGTGACGCGCCGAGGCAGAATGATGGCCTCAAAGGCGTCCCACAAAACGATCAGAAAGATCGCCACGCCTGCGAGGAAGGCACCTGGAACTGGAATGATTTGGTGCATGGTATTCGTTTCGCCGCGCGGCCCCCGAGCGGCGGCGCGATCAGGAGTTGAGACGCGCGCTAACGCTGATCTCCGCTTTGAAAAGTTTTGAAACCGGGCAGCCGGTCTCGGCGGCTTTCACGGCGGCGTCAAATTTTGCTTTGTCCGCTCCGGGGATGGTGGCCAGGAGGTCCAGGTGGCTCTTGGTAATGGAGAAGCCGTCGCCGACTTTGTCGAGCGTGATCGTGGCGGTGGTTTCCAGTTTTTGCGCGGTCATTCCGGCGCCGCCCAGTTGCGCGGAAAGCGCCATGGTGAAACAACCCGCGTGGGCTGCCGCCAGCAGCTCTTCCGGGTTGGTGCCGACGCCGTTTTCAAAGCGCGTGCTGAAGGAATATTGCGTTTCTTTAAGGACCCCACTGTCGGTGGAAATCGAGCCTTTACCGTCTTTCAGGCCGCCTTGCCATACCGCCGATGCTTTGCGTTGCATGATGCCGCTCCTTTTGCGCTGTTTCGAGGGTTTGACTGATTTGAATCCCGAGAATTCGATTCCCGAGCGAGAGACAAGGGTATATTGGCGGAGTCATTTCTGTCGAGAGAGGCAGGCGAGTTTTGATGAGCGCAAATCTGGAACAGGTCGCACATCGGCCGTGGCCGTTGCCTACCGGCGGCTGGGTCATGACGCAGATCTGGCACGACCTGCTTTTTGCACACTGGCCGGTGCCGGAGGCCCTCCTGCGTCCGCGCATTCCAGCGCAGCTCGCCGTGGACACGTTTGACGGACAAGGCTGGCTGGGTGTCGTGCCGTTTCGGATGTCCGGAGTACGGTTGCGAGGAACACCTGCGGTTCCGTGGCTTTCGGCCTTTCCGGAGCTGAACGTTAGAACCTACGTCGTGGCCGATGGAAAACCTGGGGTGTGGTTCTTCAGCTTGGACGCCGGGAACGCCATCGCCGTGGCCATGGCGCGAGCGTGGTTTCATCTGCCGTATTTCCGGGCGCGCATGTCATGCCAAGAACGGCATGGCTGGATCCAGTACGCGAGCGAGCGCAACCACCGCGGGGCAGCCAGCGCTGCCTGGCATGGGCATTATGGTCCTGTTGGCGAACCATTTTCTGCGCAGACCGGGTCGCTGGAGCATTTCTTGACGGAACGCTACTGCTTATACTCCGATGGTCGTGCGAGCGGCATCCTCAGGGGAGATATTCATCACGCGCCATGGCGGCTCGCAGCCGCCAAGGCCGAACTTAGGAAAAATACCATGGCCGAGGCCGCAGGATTCGCGCTGCCGGCGGAACAGCCGCTTCTTCATTTTTCAAAGCGCCAGGACGTAGTAGTGTGGCATCCCGAACGGCTGGCGCGTTGATTTCTCCTCGGCGTGCCTACCACTTGTGGAAAACAAAAAACACCGCCAGAGCGACGCACAGAAAGCCCGCGGCGTAATTCCATTTTATTTTTTCGCCGAGATAGAGCACCGAGAAAACGGAAAAGACCGAGAGAGTGATGACCTCCTGGATGGTCTTGAGCTGCGCCGTGCTGAATTCATACGAGCCAAAGCGGTTCGCCGGAACCTGGAAGCAGTACTCAAAAAAAGCGATGCCCCAGCTCACCAGGATCACTTTCCAGAGAGCGGAGGTGCGGTACTTCAGGTGGCCATACCAGGCAAAGGTCATGAAAATATTCGAAATGGTAAGCAAGATAATGGTTCTCATGTGTTCCTGTTTCTCTCCTGGGAGTGTTCATCCTAAGACGCGGCCTTCCTGACGGAAGGTACAAACCGGCCTATCTACCTAGAGAATCCCGCGACGCTCCCGGCAATTGCCGCGGAGCCCCCTCAGGCCCACCAGGCCCACCCGAGGCCAGCAGGCTTTTGCCAGGTTCCGGACTGTTGCCTTGTCCGTAATGCCAGATTCCGCACAACGGCACTCGCGGCAGTTCCTCCGGCAACAGGAATTACGCTAGAGTGACGAAGCAAGGTAGTTCGGCTTCGCTCATCAGTTTCGGGCTAATTGTGGAGGATCCCTTGGGGCGGATGGTTAGGGACTTTGGTGCGCTGCTCTTGATGCTGGCGGTCTTGATGCCGGTGACCACCGACGGGCAAGAATCGACCGTGCTCGTGGTTACCGGCTCGAGCATGCCGGAGCCGCTGTACGTGCTGTGGAACGACGAGTATCACAAGCAGAACTCGAGTGTGCAGGTCCGCTATCTGCCGGAAGGCAGCGGCGCGGGTGCCAGCCGCGTCTTGACGGGCGCGGGAGATTTCGCCGGTGGTGACGCGCCAATTCCGGAGAAAGAGTTAAAGGCCGCCACAACCAAGGTGATCGAGCTCCCGACGGTGCTGATTGGAATCGTGGTGGTTTACAATTTGCCTGGCACAACCGGCGAACTACATCTGTCCGGTGCCGTCCTGGCAAACATATTCCTCGGAAAGATCACCGACTGGAACGATCCCGCGCTGGTCAAGCTGAATCCCGACACAAGCCTTCCGGCAATTCCGATCCACGTGCTGCACCGCTCGGCGGGGAAAGGCTCGAGCTTCATTCTTTCCGATTTCTTGTCTAAGGCCAGCCCGGAATTTCTCTCGCACGTGGGACGCAGCGAATCGCCGAACTGGCCGGTGGGGGCCACCGCCGGCCGATCGCAGGATATGGCCGAAAAACTAGCGGCGACTTCGGGGGCTATCGGCTACACCGAATTGAATATGGCGGAGAAAGCTTCCCTGCGGATGGCGAGTATACGAAACGCGGAAGGTGAGTTCATAAGGCCATCGGCTCGTTCGATTGCCGCTGCGGCCAGAACGCTCACGAGCAGGACCACCGACGATTTCCGTATTTCGCTGACGAATGCGCCTGGAAAGGACAGCTATCCCATCAGCAGTTTCACCTGGTTTTACGTTCCAGCGGTTGCCAAGGATTCCGGGCGTGGCCGCCTCATCGCAGAGTATTTGCGATGGGTTTACTCGAGGGGCGAGGAGCTGGCCCAGGAACAGGGCTACTCGCCATTGCCCGCAGACCTGCTTGCCAAAGTGATGGCCAAAGCGGCGACCATCCGCTGACGGCCGGCCGCGAGAACTATACGTTCAAAGTGAGGGATACGAGGTCCGGCCGCGGTGTCGGCGGAATCGGCGGCATCTTGGAGCGGTCCACGGGGCGATAGAGGGTGTCGCGTTCCACAGGCACGCGGCCTGCGGCGCGGATGAGACGCTCGAGTTCGGCGCGCGGCGTGAACTCCGACGTTTTCGCGCCCGCGTCGTGGTAGATCTTTTCTTCAACGACTGTGCCATCCAAGTCGTTCGCGCCAAAACGCAGAGCAATCTGCGCGATGCTCGGCGAGAGCATGATCCAGTACGCCTTGATGTGATCAAAATTATCAAGAAGCAGGCGCGCAACGGCGATGTTGCGAAGGTCGGCGTAACCCGTGGGTTTCGGAATATAGGAAAGCGCGGTGTTATCCGGATGAAACGCGAGAGGAATGAAGGCCACAAAACCGTGCGTTTCATCTTGTAGCTCGCGGAGCTTGACGAGGTGGTCGACGCGCTCCTCCTCGGTTTCGACGTGGCCATAAAGCATGGTGGCGTTGGAACGAAGGCCCGCTTGGTGCGTCTTCTTCGCGGTACTCAGCCACATCTGGCCGCTGGTTTTGTGGTCGCAGATGATTTTTCGCACCCGGGGATGAAATATTTCCGCGCCTCCCCCGGGGCAGGAGTCGACTCCCGCTTCCTTCATTTTGTGCAAGACTTCTTCTATGGAAAGCTTGGCGATGCGCGCGAAGTAGTGAACTTCAACCATCGTGAAGGCCTTAATATGCACGCTGGGGCAGCGTTGTTTGAGGCCGCGGACCAGTTCCAGGTAATGATCGAAGGTCAGATCCGGATGCAAGCCGCCGACGATGTGAAACTCCGTGGCCCCTTCGCGAACGCCCTGTTCCGCGCGCTGGTAGATTTCCTCGAGTGCAAACGTATAAGCACCGGGGGCGTTCGGGTCGCGACCAAAAGCGCAGAGTTTGCAGTGAGCAACGCATACGTTGGTCGGGTTGATGTGGCGATTGACGTTGTAATAGGTAATGTTTCCGTGGCGCTTTTCACGAACGTGGTTCGCGAGCCAGCCGACGGCCAGAAGGTCCGGCGAACGATAAAGCGCGATGCCGTCATCCATGCTTAAGCGCTCGCCCGCGAGCACTTTGTCCGCGACAGGCTGCAACCGCTGGTCGGTGATTGTGAGTTCGCTCATTTTGAATCCGCTGAAAATTTCAAACGCGCCAAACCGCTGCCGCAGCGCCCCAGAACAACAGGAACAATAAACTAATATAACCGTTCACGGCGAAAAACGCAGCGTCAAGCTTACTGAGATCACCCGCTTTGACAAGAGAATGCTCGTAAGCCAGAAGCCCGGCGACGACTACGATTCCCGCCCACGCCGGCCAGGGAAGCGCAAAGCCATAGGCGAGCCAGGAAAGCAGCGCGACAACGCCCACGTGCATAACCCGCGCGATCAGCAGAGCACCGGCAATGCCGAACTTCTTGGGAACGGAATAGAGGCCCGCCTGGCGGTCGTATTCGATGTCCTGGCAAGCGTAGAGCACGTCAAAGCCACTGACCCAGAGGGTGACTGCGGCGCAAAGGATCACGATGCGCCAATCCAGACCACCGGTGACCGCGATCCACGCGGCCGCGGGAGAAATGCCGAGCGCAAAACCGAGAAAAATGTGCGACCAATTGGTGAAACGTTTTGTGAAAGAATAGAAAAAGAGAATGGCGATGGCCAGCGGGGCCAGTTCGAGCGCGAAGGAATTGAGCTGGCTGGCCGCGAAGAAGAACAAACCCACCGCTGCAAGCGTGAACAGCCAGGCAAATTCGAGCGAAAGCGCGCCGGTAGCGAGCGCGCGCTGCTTGGTCCGCGGATTTTCCCGGTCGTAACGCAGGTCCGCGATGCGGTTCATGGTCATTGCCGCGGACCGTGCTGCGACCATGGCGACAATGATCCAGATGGTCTGGCGCAAGGTTGGCCAGCCTCTGGGCGGTTGATGCGTGGCGCGAGCGGCGAGAAGCGCTCCCGTTAACGCAAAGGGCAGCGCAAAAACAGAGTGCTCGAACTTGATCATCTCGAGCACGGTGCGGATGCGGCTAGCCATCGGAAATTACGCCTCCGCCTTTTTCGCGCTGGTCGGGCCCGTCCAGCGATACATATGCTCCTGGGGAAGATGGATCTGGGCGAGAACGCGATAAATATACTGCGTGACTAGGTCGTCGATCGTCTGCGGATGATGATAGAACGCCGGAATCGCCGGCATGATCACCGCGCCGGCTTGCTGCGCACGCAGCATGTTTTCCAGATGGACGCGGTTGAAGGGAGTGTCGCGTATCGCAAGAACAAGCTTGCGCCCTTCCTTGAGGATGACATCGGCGGCACGAGAGACGAGATCGTCGCTGACGCCGCTGGCAATCCGAGCGAGCGTGCCCATGGAGCACGGAACGACGATCATGGAATCCACTCGGTAGCTGCCAGAGGCGATGGCTGCGCCGATGTCTTTGTTCGGGAGAACTTCGATTTTCGCTGTTGACCGGCTGAGCAGCCGGCTGGGAAGTTGTTTCAAGTCGCCGGAGGTGATCCCCAGTTCTTCGGAGAACAGCCGCTGACCGGCCTCGGTGACTACCAGGTGAATCCGCTCGACACGTGCGTCCTGTTCAAGTAAGGACAAGGTCTTCTGCGCGAGAACGGCGCCGCTTGCCCCGGTCACACCTACGGTGACGATCTGTTTTTGTGTGTCAGCCATGTTGTACGTGCGGATAGAACCAGTCTCGCAGCCACACCAACACAAGTCAAGGACACGGCCTCTTCCGCCGCCGCTTATGCTTATAATTGGGCTCCGGCCAGATGCGGAGGCCCGATGGTCAACACCAAAGCTCTCGACATAGTAATGGAATTCATCAAGCGCATTAACACCGGCAATGCCGGCGCGCTCCGTGAACTGATGACCGAAGATCATGTGTTCCAAGATGCTCTGGGAAAACGGTTCGTGGGCCGCGACAAGATGACCGAAGGGTGGAAGCAATATTTCAAGCTCGTGGCCGGCTACCGCATTCGCGCCGATGAGTTTTTCGAAACCGATCAAACATTTGCCATTTTTGGAAGTGCTAGTGGCATGTGCGCCCTCAATGGAAACGCGGGTCCGGAGAATTTCTGGGAAGTGCCCGCGGCATGGCGCGCCGTCGTTCGCGGCAATTTGATTGCAGAGTGGCATGTTTACGCGGACAATCAGCCGCTGCGTAAATTGATGGGTGATCCCGCGCCCTAGTCGCGAAACGGCGTCTCTTGAGATCTATGACAGAAAAGCATGTTCAGGAACTGCTCGAGGCGGTGCGGCGAGGGAAGGTTTCCTCCGAGCAAGCTCTGCAGCGGCTGAAACATCTGCCGTTTGAAGACCTCGGCTTTGCGAAGGTCGATCATCACCGCGCCCTGCGACAGGGTTACGCGGAAGTGGTGTTCGGCAAAGGCAAAACACCGGCGCAGGTGGCGGAAATCGTTCGCGCGATGCTGCGGCAGAAGGTTTCGCGGCAGAACGTCTTGATTACCCGGGCCGATGCGAGGATCTTTCGGGCCGTGAAACGCGTCGATCGGAGGGCCAAGTTCCACGCAACATCCGGAGTGATTACTATCGAGCAAAACCTTGAAATAACAGGAAAGGGAAAGATTCTCGTCGTTTCCGCGGGGACTAGCGACATTCCTGTGGCGGAAGAAGCGTTGCTTACAGCGCAAATGATGGGCAATCGAGCCGAACACTTGTATGACGTCGGCGTGGCGGGCATTCACCGGCTTCTGGAGTATCGCGAGAAATTGACCGAGGCTCGCGCCATTGTTTGTGTTGCAGGAATGGAAGGCGCGCTACCGAGCGTCGTGGGCGGGCTGGTTGCGGCGCCGGTAATTGCGGTTCCCACCAGTGTTGGCTACGGAGCCAGTTTTGGCGGCGTGGCCGCGCTGCTGGGCATGCTCAATTCCTGCGCATCGAATGTGACGGTCGTGAACATTGACAACGGTTTTGGCGCGGCCTGCGTGGCGTCCTGTATCAACCGGTCCTAGGTGTGCCGATCCCCACCGCCCTACCAACCTAATCGGCTGAAAAGGCATGTGCTTGCTCAGGTCCATTTCCGTGTACCTACGGTATAAGCCGACCCACAATGCAATTTCTGTCCCGGTGAATCTTGTTGAGGCCGTAGAGGCGACGGTGACTTCACACGGGGCCGAATCTCTTCTATCGCGGCCTTACTCTGATCTGACTTCATTAATGGACGTTGTCTGATCGGCCCGGCTTTGCCGTGTCGCCGTGCGCCGACATTCCGATGTGTCACCGTTTATAGACATTCTTGCTTGTCATCGAACGCTGACTTCAGTATAATGTCATCGTACGCTGACATTCGGCGAGGAAGGCCAGACACCATGCTCATTCGAACACCGGCCGATCTCGGGGCTCTTATTCGGGACCGCCGGATGAAGCTCGGTCTGGACCAGAAATCCCTTGCGCACAAGGTCGGCGTCAGCCGCCAATGGATCGTGGCGGTGGAACACGGCAAACCGAGAGCCGAGATCGGACTCTTGCTGCGCACGATAAATGTCTTGGGAATCCGCTTGTCCGCAGACCAGGAACCTCCGGTCAACACAAGAGATGCCGGAAACACTCCCTCCGTCGATGTCGATATTGATTCCATCATTGCAACGGCGCGCGGGAAGAGAAAATGACCAAGGAACTCATCGCCATTATTGAAGGCAGGGAAACGGGCCGCGTTGCGCGCGACAAGGCCGGAAAACTGTCTTTCGCATACAACGAACAGTGGCGCAACGCTTCGGATGCTTATCCGCTTTCGATTTCCATGCCCCTCGCCTTGAGCGAGCATGGAAACGCCAAGATCGATCCGTTTCTTTGGGGACTCCTGCCCGACAATGCCAACGTGCTCGATCATTGGGCACGGCGGTTCCGTGTCTCGACCCGGAACGCCTTCGGGCTGATCGCCAATGTCGGCGAGGATTGTGCTGGCGCGGTCCAGTTTGTCCAACCTGAACGTCTGGACGCAATCATCGGCCAGGCCCCTTCCGCCATCGAATGGCTCGACGAGGCCGCCATCGCCGAAAGACTTCGGACATTGCGGGCCGACCACTCGGCCTGGCGCATTCCGCGCGATGCCGGGCAGTTCAGTCTTGCCGGTGCGCAGCCTAAAACCGCGCTCCTGTTAGAGCATGGCCGATGGGGTGTTCCCTCAGGCCGTGTGCCCACAACTCATATTTTCAAGCCCCCCACGGGCGATTTTGACGGGCACGCCGAGAACGAGCATTTCTGTCTGGAACTGGCCAGAGCGCTCGGGCTTCCCGTCGTGGATTCCAGAATCATGCGTTTTCAGGACGAGATCGCCATCGTCGTCGAACGCTACGACCGCTTCCGGACAGACGCCGGCCTGCGGCGCGTCCACCAGGAAGATATGTGTCAGGCCTTGGCCATCCCTCCGACCCGCAAATACCAGAACGAAGGCGGGCCGGGTATCCGTGACATCGTCGCGTTGCTAACCACAAATTCAACCAGCTCTGCCGAGGATGTTGCCACTTTTCTCGACTCCATTTCATATAACTGGCTGATCGTCGGGACGGATGCACATGCCAAGAATTATGCCCTGCTCATCGGCCGCGAAGGCCGTGTCCGCCTCGCGCCCCTGTACGACGTGGCGAGCGTCCTTCCTTATCCGGACATCGATATCCGGAAGGCCACACTTTCGATGAAGCTCGGCGGTGAATACCGCCCGCGCAATATCACGCTTCACCATTGGCACAAGCTGGCCGCAGAATTGCACGTAGATCCCGACGCGATGGTGGCCCGCGTCGATAGTTTCGCTGCGCAACTGGCGGACCATGTTCCCGACATCACGCGCCGCATGGCTGAAGAGGGCATTAGCCACCCCATCATCGCGCGCCTCGCAGAGGCGCTCGTGGCGCGCGCAGCCGCGTGCCGGAAACTGTTACGCACGCCGTAGATGGCAAAGCCCAGAAGATGCGCGACACGAAGAAGGTTTATTAGTCCGAGCTCTCAAGCTTTCAATAAAATCTTCATCACCCCGGGTTTTTGAGCGAAACGGATCGCTGCGGCCGCTTCGCTCATTGGAAAAGTCCTGGTAATAAGCGAAGCGGGGCCGACCTTACCCGAACGTAGAAGCGCCATAGCTGTGGGGAACGGGCCGCAACGTGAACCGATTACCGTGAGTTCCTTGACCACCAGGGGCCAGGTTTCGATGGAAGCGGCGCCGTGAAACGTGGATTTCAAAACGAGTGTGCCGCGCGGTTCCGTCATCCCCAGAGCGAGTCGGAACCCGCTGGGCGAGCCCGTCGCTTCTACCACCAAGCCATAACTTTCCTGGACTCGTTTTAGATCAGATGTGTCGCCACGCACTTTCTTCGTTTTGATTCCGGCGCTGCGGGCGAGGGCGAGTTTCGTCTCATGCTTGCCGTACAGGAAGACCTCGGGCACAGCAGTTCTGAGAACGAGCGCGATTAATTGCGCGAGCTTGCCATCGCCAAGCACAGCCGCTTCCAGGAATTGTTTGGTGTTCACCTGGTCAAGAATCTCGCAGGCCGCGGCAAGAGGCTCGACAAACACAGCGTTGTCGTCGCAGACGGAATCAGGGACGGCGTGTAGATTTTCGAGCGGCAGGGTCAGATACTCCGCGAACGCGCCGTCGTGCGCCACGATGCCGAGCACGGTGCGTCGCGCGCAGTGCGTCCTCTGTCCGCGCCGGCAAAAGACACAAACAGACCGGTAGCCATAAGCCGAACAAGACACATTGATTTCGCCAACGACACGCCGCCCCAGCCATTTTTTCTCGAGCGATCCGGAAACACCCGAAACGTCGGCGACTTCGCCGACGAATTCGTGCCCCGGCGTCCCCCGAAAAGCGTGATAGCCACGTAGGATCTCGACGTCGGTATTGCAGATGCCCGCCAGGCGCACACGAACGAGCGCCCATCCCGGCCGTAGTTTGGGCCGGGGCTGCTCTCTCGGCTTGAGCTTTTTATTGGCAACGTGAAAGGAGAGCACAGAGGCCATGTTGCCGCACTTCTGCTATGCGAGTCTAGTTCCGCCATAGGCCGGTAGTCGGTCAGTTTCCATGTATCATGATTTTTCAACGCCCGAACACGGCTGCCATGCAGAGCAGCGGCGAAGCAAATTTGCGCTCAACGTGGAGGCAAGATGCGGTACGAAGTCAGGCAGCAAGACGGAAAGTGGGTTGTTTGGGATACGGTGGTGGACGACTGCGCGATGAAATCCGTGGTAGGCGCGGTAGAGGGTTTGAGAAGTATTATAGCCAGCAACAATACGCATTATATGCTGAATGGAGGGCTTCTGGTGCCCATGCCGAACTCCGTAACCTTTGAGACCAGACCAGCAATGTTCTGGACGCAGCAAGAAGCTCAACAATGGGCTGATGCTCGGAATGACATTGATCAATCGGGTCCTGTTTGACCACTCCGCCGACCTCGCTGCCTAGACCGAAATGGCCCCCGATTTGGTCCTGTCTCCCAAAGGGTCACAAACTGACCCACTACCCATAGGGCGAAGGGCGCAATGTCTACTGCGTATAGCCGGTATTGATGAAGTCATCGATGTCTTTGTGCAGCTTGTGATGCGCCTTTTCATCGATGTACATCATGTGGCCGCCTTCGTAGTACTCAAAACCTACGTTCTTGCGGACCGGCGGCTCGAGATTCATGTGCGCAAAGGTATTTTCGATCCCGTTGAAGGGCGTCGCCACGTCGTAGTAGCCGCACAGCACCAGCACTTTCAAGTAGGTTTGCTGGGTCATGGCCGCGCGCAAGACTTCCGCGACTTCGGTATTTCCTGTCTGATCCCATGGGCGAACATTGGCGGTGACGGTGTAGTACGCATCGCTGTCCCATTTCAGCTCGCGTCGCGTGTAGTCGTGAAACGTGGCGACGAACGCGCCTTCGTAAGAAGCCTCGCTCGGGTCGTACTCGTTGCGCTCTCCGGCGGCGTCCACGTCCATGCCCTCGAAGCGTGAATCGAGCCGGCCAATAGTGCGGCGCTTGTCTCGCTCGAGCTCCTTGAACCAGCGGGCCGGGCTGACGCGCAGATTCGCTTCTTCGATGAATTTGGCCGAAAGTCCGGTAAAGCGCGCGAGATCCGCGACCACTTTTTGGCGCTCCTCTCGGGAAAGCTGGTCGCCTTTTTCCAAAGCTTCGGCATATTCTCCATGCGCGAATTCGCGCGCTTTTTGTGCTGCCTGGTCGACGGGCAGACTTTGCATGTCCGCGGGCAACAGGTGGTGATACCAGGCAGTCGTCACGTACGTGGGCAGGAAGAAAATCGTTCGATTGTCGGCGCCCCAATTTGAGAACGCCACTGACGACAGCAGCGCGATCCCGCTTAGGTAGATTTGGTGGCGTTCTTGCAGCACTCCCGCAAGCTCGGCGGAACGCGTCGTTCCGTAGCTTTCGCCAATCAGGAATTTCGACGAGGCCCAGCGCTCATTGCGTGTGATGTACTGGTAGATGAAATCGGCAAACCAGTTGGCATCCTCGATGATGCCATGGAATTGCGCCGCAGCTTCGCCCGGCGCCGGCCTGCTATAACCGGTGGAAATTGCGTCGATGAACACCAGGTCCGTGGCGTCCAGAAAGGAATCTTCGTTATCGACGATGGTGTAGGGCGCGGGCATTCCGTGACCATCGGCGGTCAGCACCACGCGCTTCGGCCCCATGCCCATGTGCGTGAAAAGGGAAGCCGAGCCCGGCCCGCCGTTATAAACGAAACTCACCGGACGCTTGGCGGGATCGGGAACTCCGTCCTTGATGTAGGCCACGTAGAACATGGTCGCCTTCACGGTTCCGTCATCCGCCTTGATGTTGTACGTCGCGGCGGTTGCGGTGTAGTTGATCGCTTGCCCGCCGATGCGCGCGGAGTGATGGGTGACGACGGTCTTTTCCTCGGGGACCGCGGGCCGCTGCACTTGTTTACCCTGAGCGCCTTCGCTCTGAGGAGCTGCTGGTTCCCCCGGCGGGCGGGTGCGCTCGCGCTGTTGTTGCGGCTGCTGACCGGGGGGGACCGTGGGCTGCTGGGCTGCCGCCGTAGCCAAGCCGCATGACAAAACCATCCCTGCGAGGACGCACCAGTCTCTGCTCATTTCGAAATCTCCTTTTTCCTCGAAGTCATTTATCGGGCAACCAGGGGCGTAGGAACGATTCGGGAGAATCCGTCCACTCCCCCGAAACATTCCGTAGGACGCGCGAGGTGCCGTGCGAGTTTCATTTTCTCCGAAAGCGGCGCTGCTTGGCGCCGGAATGCCTAGAAGACGAAAAGCGAGGAGAGCAGCCGGGAGTTCTGTCGGAAATCAGTGGAGCACGGCGCCGAGTGTTTTGCTGAGCAGGGGTTCCTGCTCGGGAAACACGGTCCGGAGATCAAGAATCAGCCGATCGTTCTCCACCCGCGCGATTACCGAAATGCCTGCTGGAGCGCGACGGAGCCGCTGCTCGAGTTGCGTTGCGGAATAGCGGGCGCTGGCAATACGAATCACTTTGGTAGGCAGCGCTTGCGTGGGAGTCGAGCCGCCGCCAGCGAGCGACGTCCCATCGACAATTTCCAACTCCACTTCGTCGAGCGGAAGCTCCGGCCGAAGTTCGCGCAGAAAATTCTCCGAGCGGCGCTGGAGTTCCCCGGCGCTCGCCCGAATCATGCGCAATGCTGGTATCTCGTCCCACGCCGCCCGCAGATACGCGCCAAGCGTAACTTCCAGCGCCGCCGTCGTGAGCTTATCCACGCGCAACGCCCGGAACAGCGGATGCCGCCGCACGCGAGTCACCAGCTCCTTCTTCCCTGCAATTATGCCGGCTTGCGGCCCGCCCAGAAGTTTGTCCCCGCTGAACATCACTAGGGACACGCCGGCATCGATGCTTTGCCGCACCAGAGGCTCGCTGATTCCGCTGGCGGAAAGATCCTGAAGACAGCCCGAGCCCAGATCTTCGACAAGCGGCAGGCCGGTCCGTTGGCTCAGCGCGGCCAATTCTTCGAGCTCCGGTTTTTCCGCAAAGCCTGTGATACGAAAATTCGAAGGGTGTACGCGCAACAGCAATCGGGTCTTCTCATGGATGGCATTTTCGTAGTCGGCAAGTCGCGTGCGGTTCGTGGTGCCGACTTCGCGCAACACCGCGCCGCTCTCCGCCATGATCTCCGGGATGCGGAAACCATCGCCAATCTCAATCAACTCGCCGCGCGAAACGATGACTTCGCCGCCCTTCGCCAAAGCGGCGAGAACCAGAAGCACCGCGGCAGCGCAATTGTTCACCACGATGGCCGCTTCCGCGCCAGTGAGCCGTTCCAGCAAAGGTGACGTATGCACGTCACGCTTGCCGCGCCCGCCCGCCTCCAAATCGTATTCCAGATTCGTGTACTGAACAGCTGTCCGCCGGAACTCTTCGACGACCGCCGCAGAAAGCGGCGCGCGGCCAAGATTGGTGTGAAGTATCACACCCGTGGCATTGATCACCGGCTGAAGCGAGTGCGCCAGGATGCGTTCGACAACCGAACTGATATGTTGTTCCAGAGCGGCAGGGTCGGCCGCCAGAAGTGTGAGTTCACCGAGTAGTGCGATTTTGGCTTGATCCACGATGCGCGAGCGCAACTCGCCGAGGACCGTGCGCGTAACTTCCACAAGTACATGGCGATCGACGCGGCCCGCAAGCGCCGCCAGGCGAGGCTGTGCGAGGAGTTCGTCGACCGAAGGAATCTGCCGCAGCAACTCCGCTTGTTCAGCGGAAAGAGCCTGTTTCGCGCGCGCTTCCATGGCCTTATTTCAGCACACCGCCCGCCCGCGAGCAATGGAGCATTCTCCGACCGAGGCGCCAGATTCCAGACCTGCGGCAGCGGTGGATACCCAATGCGCAGCGCTTCCCACTCCTTTGGTTGACGGCTTCCCTTTGTCCTCCTAGCATGATGGTTTAGGGGCTTTTCCACCCATGGCGACCATCGACGAGGAGCTGGGCCAGCTCGAACGGGACATCCGTCAGCTGAAGATTGAATACGACCAGTATTTCGGCGGTGGCCGGAAGCGCCCACCCACCGAAATCGAGTGGCGCATTGAGTTGGTGGTGAAGCGTTACGCCGAGCGCGGCGGCGACCTGAAGTATGGCCAGCGATTCCGCATCAACAACCTCACGCAGACCTACGCGAAGTACAAGGACATCTTCCGCAAGAAAACGCAGCAGAAGGAAGAGGGAAAAATTCAGCGGCACTTCGGTGCGGCCGCGAAAGCCATCGAGGCGGAACGCGCGCAAAAAACCCCCCACAAGCCAGCAGAGGCTCCTGCGGCACGGGCGGAGTCCGCTGTCTCGGGAGCGGCGGCGCCAGGGGCATTCCGCGTGACCTGCTCCGAGCCGGAACATGAAGGCGAGAAAGTCGAGCAGCTCTATCAGGCGTTTCTCGAAGCCAAACAACAAGCGGGCGAACAAACCGGAAAGCTCTCGCGCTCCAACTTCAACGAATTTGTCCTGAAAAAGACGAAAGACCTCCAGAAGCAGAAGAATTGCCGGGAGGTGGAGTACGTCGTTGAAGTTATCGACGGCCAGGTGAAGCTCAAAGCCCTGGTCAAGGCCTGAGCGCGGCAAAGATTCGACGTCCCCATTTCTCGAGCTAAAGCGCCACGAGAATACGTTGGGGATCCCGGGATGCCGCTCTCAGCTTTTCCCCGTTTCGGAACCCGAAACTGTCAGGGGCACCCTCACCACTTTCCGAATTTCCTGTGGGCGCATACACTATTGTGCTTTCTTTCTCGGGAGGAATACATGGCGGTGGAGCGCGCGCTCATCAGCGTGTTTGATAAAACCGGAATCGTGGAATTTGCAAGGCGGCTCGCCGCTCTCGGCATTGAGATTCTTTCTACTGGCGGCACCTCGAAACTGCTGCGCGAAGCCGGTGTTACCGTGCGCGACGTCGCCGAGTTTACAGGATGGCCCGAGATGCTCGGAGGCCGCGTAAAGACGCTGCATCCAAAAGTCCATGGAGGGCTCTTGTATCGCCGCAAAAATGCGCAAGATCAAAAGCAAGTGGCCGAGCACGGCATCGCGCCGATCGATCTCCTGGTCGTAAATCTGTATCCCTTCGAAGCTACCGCGGCGAAGCCGGGTCTGACCGCGGAAGAACTCATCGAAAATATCGACATCGGCGGACCTACGATGCTGCGCTCCGCGGCAAAAAACTTCGAAAGCGTTACGGTGGTGAGCGATCCCGTCGATTACCGCCGCGTGGCGCAAGAACTGGAAGCGGCGCGCGAGACTTCGCTCGCGATGCGGTTCGAGCTGGCGCGAAAAGTGTTTGCCACGACCTCCCGGTACGACGGTCTTATCACCACGGAACTGGAGCGGCTGTCGCCCTCGGCAACGCACTTGGCTTTCGGTGAGAAGCCCGTACTGCCTGAACGAGTGCACCTCGCGCTAGAAAAGCAACAGTCTCTGCGCTACGGCGAAAACCCTCACCAAGCCGCGGCGCTCTACGTTCCCGCGGGAAGCGCGCCGACAGGGCTCGCCGCGGCCGAACAGCTGCAGGGCAAGGAGCTTTCCTACAACAACTACGTGGATCTGGAAGCGGCGCGAAGTCTGGCGGCGGAATTCACCCAGCCCGCCGCGGTCATCGTCAAACACAACACCCCTTGCGGAACGGCCGAGAGCGAAACCCTCCTGGATGCTTACCGGAAAGCTCTTGCCACCGACCCGGTTTCGGCCTTCGGAGGCGTGCTGGCGTTCAACCGCGTCGTGGACGCCGGAACCGCCGAAGAGGTGGCCAAGCTTTTCGTCGAATGCATCGCCGCGCCGGGATTCGACGAAGAAACCAAAACAATATTCGCGGCAAAAAAGAATTTGCGTCTGCTGGAGCTCCCGCCCGACGGCCTCGAACCTCTGCGCGAATTGCAGCTCAAGCGCATCCTCGGCGGAATGCTGGCGCAGCAGCCCGATCTGGGCGAAATCATTGAAGATCAGCTAAGCATCGTGACCAAGCGCGCCCCGACGGCCCGAGAGATGCAGGGGATGCGCTTTGCCTGGAAAGTGTCGAAGCACGTCAAATCCAACGCCATCGTTTTTGCAAAAGACGGCGCGACACTTGGCGTCGGCGCGGGCCAGATGAGCCGCGTCGATTCCGTAAAGATCGCGGTGATGAAGGCGCATGTTTCGCTCGCTGGAAGCGTGGTCGCCTCAGACGCCTTTTTCCCGTTCCCCGACGGCGTCGAAGAAGCCGCGAAAGCCGGTGCCGTTGCCGTCATTCAGCCCGGCGGCTCGGTCCGCGATAACGACGTAATTGCCGCCGCCGACCGCCTCGGAATGGCTATGGTTTTCACCGGTATCCGGCATTTCCTGCACTAAAACGCCGCCAACTTTGCGCGGCAACAAATTGCAAAGGCTAGCTGCGTCAAATAAATACAGCGTCTCCAAAGATTCCGTTTCAACTCTTTGGAACTTTCTTGCATCCTAATAAAGGGTGCCTTTGGGCCTTGGAAACGTCTGGTTTTTGGCTTTTGACCGCGTTCCAACTGCATGGGATACTTTTTGTTTCCGGGGCTTCTATGAATCTACTAAGAATTAGTCTTGCCGGACTCCTGACCGGCCTCTTTGGCGCCCTCGGCGGCGCGCAAACTCCTGTGGACGCCGAAGTCCAGAAGAAGGCCCAGACGCAATTTAGGGCCGAAGCGCAGCCTTCGGAAGCGCCCTCGGCTCCTTCTCCGCGCGCCGAGGCTTACTACAACTACGCCATGGGGCACCTCTTCGAGCAGCAGTATGAGTCCACTAATCAGGCGGAATTCGCCACGCAGGCCATCGACGCCTACAAAAAGGCTTATGCGCTCGATCCCAAGTCCGGAGTCATCGGTGAACGCCTCGCCGAGATGTACTGGAAAGCCCAGCGGGTCCACGAAGCCGTAACGGAAGCGCAAGATCTCCTTAAACGGGACCCCAACGACCTGCAAACGCGCCGTCTTCTCGGCCGCATCTATCTCCGTAGCCTGGGCGACCTCACCTCGGCAGCGCAGTCGGAGATGGCCGCACGCGCCATCGAGCAATACAAGGAAGTCTACCGGCTCGATCCCACGGACTCAGAATCGGCGCTATGGCTGGCCCGCCTGTACCGCCTGCGTAATGAGCACGATAAGGCCGAAGAAATTCTCCGCAGCCTTCTAAAACAAGATCCGGAGAACGAAGCCGCCGTCGAGCAACTCACCCAGCTGCTCCTCGACGAAGGCAAGTCCGCGGATGCGGTTTTGCTACTGGAAAGCATCACCAGTCGCGCGCCTTCTCCGTCCTTGCTCGATCTTCTCGGCGATGCCTACACGCAGACGCACGACCTCGCGAAAGCGGAAGCCGCTTACCGCAAAGCCGCGGAGCTGGATCCTTCCGAGCTAAGCCACACGCGCGGATTGGGCCAAACCCTGCTCGGCGAAGAAAAATTTGCCGACGCGCTCACCGTCTATCAAAAGCTTGCCGATTTGATGCCCGGCGATTCCGACGTCTATCTGCGCTTGGCGCAGATCTACCGGGAACTGCACCAGCTCGATCACGCGGAAGAAAGTCTCCTGAAAGCCCGGCAGTACGCGCCCGGGAGCCTCGAGGTCATGTACAACGAGGCCATGCTGTACGAAGCCCAGGGCCGCTATGACGATGCCGTTCGCGTACTCTCGGATGCCGTCACCGGCCTGAAGCAGCAATCGACGGCGCTGCCGTCGCGGCGGCGTTCGCTGGCGACTTTGTACCAGCAATTGGGCCAGCTTTATCGCGACATGCAGAATTTTCAGGCCGCCATTTACACCTTCGAAGAGCTGGGCCGCCTCGGCGAAGAAGAGGATCGCCGTTCACGCATGTTGATTATGGACACCTACCGCGCGGCCAAGGATTTGTCGAAGGCCCTCCAGGCGGGCAAGGACGCGGTGGCGAAATACCCCAGCGACCCCGGCCTCCGCACATCCAACGCGCTCCTGCTGGGAGAGAACGGCCAAACGGACGAAGCCGTGAAGGTTCTTCGTTCGCAGCTCACCAGGAGCGAGGCGGACCGCGATATCTATCTCAACATCGCGCAAGTCTATGAACGCGGACGCCGCTACAAAGAAGCCGAAGAAGCCGCCCAGACTGCCGAAGCCATCCCCGGCCAGCCGCGCGAAAACGAAATGGTGTGGTTTCTGCTGGGAGCGATCTACGAACGGCAGAAGTTTTACGACCGCGCGGAAACGGAATTCAAGAAGGCCTTGGACGTAAATCCCCGAAACGCCCCGGTACTTAATTACTACGGCTACATGCTGGGCGATCTCGGCATTCGACTCGATGAAGCGGAAGGGCTCGTGCACCGCGCTTTAGAGGAAGAACCGCACAGCGGCGCGTATCTCGACAGCCTCGGCTGGATTTATTTTCGCGAAAACAAACTTACGGAAGCGGAAGCGACGTTGCGCCAGGCCGTCGGACGCGAAAGCCACGATGCCACCATTCGCTCGCACCTGGCCGACGTGTACGCCAAGTCCGGGCGCAGCGACCTCGCAGCCATAGAATGGGAGAAGTCCCTGACGGAATGGCACCACTCCTTACCGGCCGACATGGAGAACGACAAAATAGCGGAGATCGAAAAGAAGCTTTCCCAGGTAAAACACCGCGTGGCGCAAAAATCGTCGCCGCAAGACGCGAAACCACAATAAGCCGCATGCGTGAAGTCCGCATCCCCGCTTTTGCTAAAATCAACCTGCGCCTCGATATCCTTGGTAAACGCCCCGACGGCTACCACGAACTCCGGACTATTTTCCAAAGTGTTTCGCTGCACGACGACCTGCGCCTGCGCGCTTCGAGCCGGCCCGGGATTTCGCTAGAGATCGCGGGCAATGCCATGCTCTCCGAGGAGCCTGTAGAGAAAAATCTCGTCTACCGCGCCGTAGACGCCCTCCGTCGCGAGTGCAAGATTCGCCGAGGGGTCGCCATCGAACTCAAGAAGACCATTCCGGCCGGCCGCGGATTGGGAGGCGGTTCGAGTGACGCGGCAGCCGCGCTGCTCGGCTATCTGCGTTTGACTGGACGCCAGCTGCCGTTGCCGCGCCTTCTCGAAATGGCTTCCTCGCTGGGCGCCGATGTGCCCTTTTTCCTGCTTGGAGGCCGCGCGCTGGGCATCAGCCGCGGCGACGAAATCTATCCTCTTCCTGGCATCCCGGACCTCTCCGTACTCATCGTCTCGCCGCGCGACATTCACGTCCCCACTCTGGACGCTTATCGTTGGCTTGGGGCTGGCCCGCTGACATTGACAAAAGGGGCCGCAAACCCTAAACTTCGAAGGTTCTGTGCTCTATGCTGGAGCACGCAGGGAAGCGGCCTTTCGAATGACTTCGAGCGGCCCGTTTTCCGGCGTCACCCCCGTCTTGATAAAATCAAGCGGGCCTTGCTCCAACGAGGAGCTCGAGAAGCCTCGCTGGCGGGTAGCGGTTCGGCGGTGTTTGGAATTTTCCCGAGCCCAGCGATGGCGCGCCGAGCCGCTGTTGGGTTTCCGGACGATCAGACCTTTGTTTGCGAGACACTCTCGCGCGACAGGTACGTTCGTAAAATGCAGGGCACTGGTTGACGTGCATTGGTGTCCTCCGTTTTTCCTCGGTTGATCCGCAGCGCCTCCAGAGAACCTACGAGTCGATAGTTCGAAGCGAATTTGGGCCGAGAAGTGGGCCACCCCAAAAGCTGAGCGCATGGAGTGCGAGTGTCGTGAACGACGACCGGTTTAAAATCTTCTCGGGGACCGCGAATCTGCCTCTGGCAGAGAGCATCTGCGCGCATCTGGAAGTTCCGCTGGGCAAGGCCAGCCTGGGACGCTTCAGCGATGGCGAGATTTATTTTCAAATCCTCGAAAACGTGCGCGGCGCCGACGTCTTCGTCGTTCAACCGTGCTGCTATCCCGTGGACAACCACTTGTTCGAGCTGCTCCTGATGATTGATGCCTTCAAGCGGGCCTCCGCCTGGCGTATCACCGCCGTGCTGCCGTACTACTGCTACGCCAGACAGGACCGCAAAGATAAGCCGCGCGTCCCGATCTCAGCAAAGCTCGTCGCCGACCTTCTTGAAACAGCCGGCGCAAGCCGCGCACTGACGCTCGACCTGCACGCCCCACAGATTCAGGGCTACTTTGACGTTCCCGTCGATCACTTGTACGGATCGCCTGTTCTCGTGGAACACTTTCGGCATCTAAACCTGCCGAATCTTACGGTGGTTTCGCCGGATGCAGGCGGCGTGGAACGCGCCCGCTTTTTTGCAAAAAAGCTGGACGCCCCGTTGGCCATCGTGGACAAACGCCGCGTCGATGTAGACGTCAGTGAAGTCATGAATCTGATCGGCGACGTCCGCGGCCGAAGCACCCTCATCGTCGACGACATTATCGACACGGCAGGCACGCTCGTGAAAACCGCCGAGGCCCTCATTCGAGAAGGCGCGACGCAGGTGTATGCCGCGTGCACGCATGCCGTACTTTCCGGCCCGGCCATCGAGCGCATCGCGAACTCCCAAATCAAAGAGGTGGTCGCGACGGATTCCGTGCCGCTGGGCGAAGCCGCAAAAGGCATGGGGAAAATCAAAATTTTGAGCGTCGCGGACCTGCTGGCCCGCGGCATTCGTTCGATTCACGAAGAAACTTCGATCAGCGAGCTATTTATTTAGATTTAGAGCGGGACAGACATTTCTGTCTGTCGCCTTGGTTTTTCTGAAATAGGAAGTCGCTTTGGTTGTTCTGGAACGAGAGAGCAGCAGCCAGGTTTAGATTCTTTGTTCCTCAAGACTCGAGGGAAGGAATGAAAGTATGGCCGAGACGCAAATCATAGTAGAAGGAGCGCCCCGCTCCGATCGGGGCAAGAACGAGGCTCGCCGCCTGCGTCAAACAGGCAAGGTTCCCGCCGTGCTCTATGGCGGCAAAGGCGATGCCATCGCGCTGGCATTGAACACCAAGCAAATAGGAGCGATCCTGCGCTCCGAGAGTGGCCACAACACGCTTTTCCAGGTCGACCTAGCCGGCAAACACGAGCCGGCCATCTTGAAAGATTGGCAAGTGGATCCCGTGACCGGAAACCTGCTGCACGTTGACCTCCTCCGCGTAGCCATGGACGTTCGCATGCGCGTGAAGGTGCCGGTGCACACGTTCGGCGAACCCGCCGGCGTGAAGCAGCAGGGCGGCGTCTTCGAGGTCGTGACGCGCGAAGTCGAAATCGAGTGCTTGCCCGCCGAGATCCCCAAGGAATTCAAGGTCGACGTCACCGGCTTGATGCTTGGCAGCCAGCTCCGCGCCCGAGAGCTGGTCATGGACACCGCGAAGATGAAGCTAATCACCGATCCCGAACGCGTCCTGGCTCACGTCGTCGCTCTCAAGGTCGAAGAAGAGAAACCGGTCGAAGCGGTTGCCGCGGATGCTGCCACGCCCGCCGAGCCCGAAGTCATCAAGAAGGGCAAGAAAGAAGTCGAGGGCGAAGAAGGCGCCGAGGCCGAAGCCAAACCGGAAAAAGCCGAAAAGGGCGAAAAGAAAAAGTAGTTCGGCAAGTTGCGAAGCGCGGCGGCTGGCGACAACCCAGCTGCTGGACAGGGGGCTATGCGGCTCATCGTCGGACTTGGGAATCCTGATCCGGAGTACCAATGGACGCCGCATAACCTCGGATTTCTGGCGGTGGACGAACTGGCCAATCGCGGTTCGATTCGCGTGGAACGGCCGGAAGCCAAGGCTCTGGTTGGCCGGGGAAAGCTCGCTGGGGAAGATGTGCTTCTGGCGAAGCCGCAAACGTACATGAATCTCAGCGGCATGTCGGTGCGCGAGCTGCTGGAAAAGTACGAGCTGGGCCCAGGCGATCTGCTGGTTCTGTGGGATGAAGTGCAACTGCCCTTTGGAACCATTCGCATCGACCGCAAAGGCAGCGGCGGGAGCCACAACGGTGCGAATTCAGTAATCGCCGCTGCGGGAACACAGGAATTCTCGCGAATCCGGTTGGGATGCGGGCCGGATCATCCGCTCGGCAGCCGTAAAGAATTTGTGCTGCGGCCGATGAAAAAGGCAGCACTCGAAGTGGCGGTGGAGATGGTTGGCAAAGCCGGCGACGCCGTGGAAATGATTCTCGAGAAGGGCCTCGAACCGGCGATGAACGTTTTCAACCGGCGAAAACTGCCGGATGTGGAGGAACCGCAAAACGAGTGAGCTGTTTAGCGGGCCAGCACCTGGAATAGATTTTGAAGTGCCGCCGATATCATCGGCGCAAAGAGGAAAGAGGTCATCATGGAAGAGCGTTTATACGATCTGATTTTCATCGCGCGGCCGGCAACGCCGGAAGACGAAATCAAGAAAGTGATTTCCGGCATTGAGCACACCTGCGCGGAAAAGGGCGGCAAGATCGAGAAGACCGAGCACTGGGGCACGCGCAAGCTCGCCTATCGCGTGGCCAAGCATCGCGAGGGCATCTATGTCTATCAGCAGATTCGCACGAATCATGCCGAGCTGATCGCGGAACTCGAGCGGCGTCTGCGCGTTCAGGACGTGGTCATCAAGTATTTGACCGTGCGCCTCGACGAAGATTTGAAGCGCCAAAAGAAGCTCGGCGGAAAGCGTGAACAGCGCGCCGCGCGGCGTCCGCGCCGCAGTACGCCCGCTTCGGTTCCCGCTCCGGCTCCCGCTCCCGCTCCCGCTCCTGAACAATCAGCGGCGGCAAGCTAGCATTGCATTCTTGAGAAGAGAGAAAGGCAGGATGGTATGGCAGAGGAACCGAAACAAGCACAGTCTCACAGTGGACCGCCGCGCCGCGAAGGCGGTTCGGGCGGCCACGGCGGGCCCGGAGGCGGGCATGGTGGTCCGCGCCGCGAAGGCGGACCAGGCGGCGGTGGTCCGGGCGGGCCCGGCGGCCGTCCGCGCGGCAAGCGCCAATATTTCCGCAAGAAGAAGGTCTGCAAGTTCTGCGTCGAGAAGATGGACTTCATCGACTACAAGCGCGCGGACATCCTCTCGCAGTTTGTCCAGGAGCGCGGCAAGATTCTTCCGCGGCGCATGACGGGAGTTTGCTCCCGCCACCAACGCTGGCTCGGCGTGGCCATCAAGCGTGCGCGCAACATCGCCCTGCTGCCGTTTGCCGGCAGCGCCGCAGGCACACAAGCACCGCGCCCCGTGGCCCCGCAAGCGGCTCATGCGGCGCCAGCCACCCCTGCGGCCCCGGCAGTTACACCCGCCGCTGCACCCGAGGCCCCCAAGGCTTAACGCCTGCTCGGGTCATTTGAAACAGGAGCTTAGAGAGACTACATGCAAATCATTCTTCAGGAAGATATCGAAAAGCTGGGACACCGCGGCGACGTCGTCACCGTGAAGCCCGGCTACGCCCGCAATTTCCTCTTGCCACGCAAGCTCGCCATTGAAGCCAGCGCCGGCAATCTAAAGGCCATCGAACGCATCCGCACGTCGCTCGCGAAAAAGACGGCTACCGAACTGGACGCCGCGCAGAAACAAGCCGGTCTACTCAACGGCGTGTCGCTGAGATTTACCCGCAAAGCCGGCGAGAACGATCAGATGTTCGGCTCCGTCACCACTGCCGACATCGCCGAAGCCCTTGCGGCGCAAGGTTTCAAAATCGACAAGCGCCAGGTGCAGATCGCCGAACCCATCAAAGCCCTCGGCGAATATCCGGTCACCATCAAAGTGTTCCGTGACGTCACCGCCCAAGTAATCGTCCACGTCGCGAAAGAAGAATAATTCCCAATCGCTGACTGATTTGAAAGTTCAGCCGCAGGGGCACGCCGGGATGTGCCCTCTTCTTTTCGGGCCCTCACCGTTGAGGCGCAGAAAAAGTTTTGCACCGATTTCCGAAACGATTCACAGCCTTCCCCGTTGACGCCTCGCGCTTCACCACGCACAATGCTGCCCCAGCGTGAATGTAATTTGAATTTAATGTGCACCACGAAGCATTGAATGTTGCGGTGCAAAACTCCGTACTTGCCCTCGCGCGGATAAAATGGTACAACAGCGAAGAAAAGGCGAATAATAGAGATTACCCATGCCCGTTGATACGACCTTAGAAAAGCCCTTACCGAACAATCTGGATGCCGAACGCTCCGTCCTCGGCGCCATCTTGCTCGACAACAACGCCCTAAATGCGGCCATCGAGAACCTGCGCCCCGACGACTTCTTTCTCGATCAGCACCGCCGCGTGTTTACGCAGATGATTTCGCTCGGCGAGGCTCAGCAGGCTATCGACCTGATCACCTTGACCGAAGAGCTGCACCGTCGCGGAGATTTGGAAGCCGCCGGAGGCGCGCCGTACCTCGCGTCTCTGGCCGACGGCATGCCCAAAGTCTCCAACATCGAGCACTACGCGCGCATCGTCAAAGAAAAGGCGCTGCTCCGCAATCTCATCCACGCCACACACAACATCCAGCAGCGCGCGTTTGAAGGTGAGGACGGCGCCGACACCATCCTCGACAACGCCGAATCCTCCATCTTCTCGCTTGCGGAAGACCGCATAAAAGCCGGTTTGATTCCCATTAAGGACATCGTCCGCGACAATTTCGAGCGCCTGGAAAAAATCTTTCGCGAGGGGAAGAGCATCACGGGTGTGCCGACAGGCTACGTGGAGCTCGATAAACTCACTTCCGGGCTGCAGTCCTCGGAACTCCTGATCCTTGCGGCGCGGCCGTCGCAGGGGAAAACGGCTCTAGCCTTAAATCTCGCCGAAAACATCGGCATTCGCGCCGGCCAGCCTGTTGCCATTTTCAGCTTGGAAATGTCCAAGGAGTCGCTCCTGCAGCGCCTCGTCGCTTCGGTTGCACAGATCGATGCGCACAAGTTCCGCACCGGACATCTCAGCCGTGAAGACTGGCGCCGAATGACCGAAGCGCTCGGAACCATTTCCTCCGCGCCGCTCTGGATTGATGACGCGGGATCCATCAGCGTCTTGGAAATTGGCGCAAAAGCCCGGCGGCTCAAGCGTGACAAGGGCTTGTCGCTGCTGATCGTCGATTACCTGCAGTTAATCACCGCGCGCGGCCGCTTCAGCAACCGCAATGAAGAAGTTTCCAGCATCTCGCGCAGCTTAAAGGGGCTTGCCAAAGAGCTGAAAATCCCCGTCTTGGTTCTCAGCCAGCTCACGCGCGCTCCGGAGCGCGAGGAACGCGGGCCACAGCTGTCCGACCTGCGAGAGTCCGGCGCCATCGAACAGGACGCCGACGTGGTGATGTTCATTTACCGGCCGCATTTCTTCAAACACGACGCCCAGCCCGACGAGCGCGAACAAACCGAACTCATTATCGCCAAGCAGCGCAACGGCCCGACCGACAAGGTGCGCTTCGTCTTCCGCAGCCGCCTCACGCGGTTTGAAGAAGCGGCCCCCGATGCCTTCTCGCAGTTCGCTCCTGACGACATGTGACGCCAGCCACAGTGCGGCAGCCTACCCACACATTGCGTTCCGGATTTAATTCGGGCCTGGCCTTACCCCGCGCGATTTGAGGGTTCAGCAAGAAGTGCAGTGCCCTGACTCTGGGGCGGGAGGTCGGTCTTTTAGGGCCTGCGGCCCGCCAAACGTCACGAGCATCGCGCAACGTCAGGCCAGGCCCAGCTCATGATGTTAACTCCTTTGCTTTCAACACGGCTTGATTTGCCACCCAGGGTTTTAGGAGCCCGGAGTTTGCCCTTCGAGCTTGGGCATCCTCGCCATTGGATAGCTTCGGCAAGAGACCCACTGGATGGTCCCGAGCCTGTTTTAGCGTGTCCCCTGGCTTAGCTCGATGAGCATGTCCCTCGGGAAGAGGCGAAGGCCTCTTGCTTGCAATAGATGTGGGGGGTTGTCGTTCTCGCGGCATGCAAAGTGGCTGCCCGCTCGCGACGGCCGGATGGCGTAAACTAAATTTTTCGGAAGGGCCATGGCAGGCATACAGAAGAGTTCCCGCAAGGAAGTGAGACGTCCGGTTTGGGCGGAAATTTCCCTTGGCGCGCTGGCGGAGAATTTCCGGGCTATTCGCAAGTTCGTGAATCCCCCGGAAGAGCAACGTAAAACGCCGCGAAAAATTCTTTCCATCGTCAAAGGCAATGGCTATGGACACGGCGGACCGCAAGTGGCCAAGGCTCTTGAAAAAGCCGGCTCAGACTGGTTTGGGGTCACCTGTACCGAGGAAGGCATCGCCGTTCGCGAGGCCGGCGTTCGGAAGCCTGTTCTGGTACTCACAAGTTTCTGGCCCGGCGAGGAGTCCCGCCTCCTCGAACACCGTCTGACGGCAGTGATCCATCGCTGTGAGCAACTAAAGCAACTCGATAGCGCCGCTGCCCGCATCATTGCCAAGAAAGGCGGCAACCAGGGCCGCAACCGCGTCTCGTTCCACCTGAAGATGGACACCGGCATGAATCGATTGGGCATCGCCCCGGGCGACGTCGAGTGTTTTGCCAGCCAACTCGTCAAGTGCAAGCATCTGGAACTCGGCGGAGTCTTCACCCACTTTGCGTCTTCCGAGGTTTTTACCAACACACGAGTAGGAGAGCAGACGCGGCAGCAAGAGGAGCGTTTTTACGCGGCACTCAACCGTCTGCGCGCGCTTGGGATTGATCCCGGTATCGTGCACCTCGCCAACAGCGCAGCTATTGCCACGCGTCCCGAGACTTGGGCCGACATGGTTCGTCCCGGCGTGATCTTGTATGGCTATCATCCGGGCTATGATCCGGTTGAGCGGCGCCAGGAAAGCGAGGCACGCCTGCCCCTCAGGCCGGTCATGAGCCTGCGCACCCGCATCATCAATATCCGGAGCATTCCTGAAGGCGCGGGCGTCGGCTACAACGAAACCTTCCTGGCCAAGCGCCCTTCACGCATCGCCGTGCTTGCCGCAGGCTATGGTGACGGCATTCACCGCTCGCTTGGGAATCGCGGGAGCGTGCTGGTGCGAGGCTCGCTAGCCCCCATCGTAGGAATCATTTCCATGGACGTCACCATGATTGACGTCACCGACGTGGCGGATACGGCCATCGGCGACGTCGTGACCATCTACGGCAGCGACGGCCGGCACGTCCGTCCTGCCAATGTTATCGCCCGCAGCATCGCTACCGTCACCTCCGACCTGCTCTGCGCGGTGAGCCAGCGTGTTCCGCGCGTCTATTCTAAATAAGTGAAATTTCGAATCCTTTCTATTAATCCTTCAACATCATCTTGACTCCTATATGATGGCGGAGTATATAGACCGCGGGGATGCCAGGTGGCGTTCCCGTCCCGCACCGGTTGGTGGTCACCGCGCACCTGCGGGAATGGGGCACCGATTTTGCAGTGATAGATAATACTGTGAGGTCGTATGAGCCGTTCCGTTCCTGAAGGGCAGCGTTTTTCAAATTCTGCTTCCTCGCTGTCATCAAATTCTGTCCCCGCATCGGGGCAAAAAAGGGCGGCTTTTCCCCCCGGGATGGGCATGGAGTTCTGGCTGGTGCGCTTGTTCATCACGGCATGCGCGACCGCGTTGTGTTACAAGCTCGCGCCTTTTGGTTTGCATGATCTGCCTGCAGCAGGCCTCGGCTTTCTTCTGGCGGTGGTGATTCTGCTGGCCGAACTGCGCCTTCGCCGAGCCGAGATCGGCGGATTGCTGGGCGGCGCGCTCGGCACTGTTCTGGGGATGTTTGCGGCGCTTCTCGTAACGCTGGTCGTTTCACGCACGGACCAGGCGGAACCTAGCAAGTCCTTTCTCGAATACGCCGCGCTCTTGGCGTTCGCGTATCTGGGGCTGGTGCTCGGATCCGAACGAGGTGGCGAGTTGAAGGTCGGCTCTCCGGTTCGAATCATCTCTGGAGCGTCTCCTTCGCCCGAGCCCATGAAACTTCTCGATACCAGCGTTCTGATTGATGGCCGCATCGCCGACGTTTGCGAAGCGCACTTTCTGGACGGGGTACTCGCCGTGCCGCAATTTGTCCTGCACGAATTGCAGCTTGTGGCTGATTCTTCTGATTCCTTGAAACGCCAGCGCGGCCGCCGCGGCCTCGAAGTCCTCGAGCGCATGCAGAAGATGCCGAAGGTCGATGTGCGTATTCTCGATCAGGAACCGTCTCAGGCAGACGATGTGGATCACAAACTGGTCGAACTCGCACGCCGCCTGGGCGCCAAGATCGTCACCAACGATTTCAATCTAAACAAAGTGGCCACCGTGCAAGGCCTCGCGGTCTTGAACGTGAATCAGCTCGCCAACGCCTTAAAGCCCGTGGTCTTGCCGGGCGAGCCCCTGCGCGTCCTCATTTTGCGCGAGGGCAAGGAGCCCAACCAGGGCGTCGCTTATCTCAACGACGGAACCATGGTGGTCGTCGACGGTGGCCGCCGCCTGATCAACAAGAGCGTCGATATCCAGGTCACGTCTGTTCATCAGACGACTGCAGGAAAGATGATTTTTGGCCGGCTGGATGATCGGCCGGATCAGCCTGCTTGCATGCCCCGGCAAGCGGCCGCCGCGGTGGCCGGCCGCGGCGCGAGCATCGACACCAGCCGTGTCGATGTACCGGGCCGAGCGGGAAACGGCTCGCGTCTGCGGGAGCCGCCGCAAATCGAACGCTGTCGCGGTGCGCTCTTCTCCGAGCCGGACGCCGACTAGCCTCCGCTCATTTTGCAAGGTGCTAGACTCAGAAAGTCCGATTAGACTTGTTAGCAGGCTCTTCACGGCGGACCTCGGCTTTCTTCATAAAAGCGCCGTACTCGAAGCATTTTCTGCGCTCCGCGATTCGCCTGACACGCCCGCTTGAGGTACACTCTGGAGTTTGCGGCCCTGGCGTTTTTCGTGTCCGGCCGCGTCGCGCCTAAAATGAGCCGCATTGCCGCCATTCTTCCAGCCGCAGGTCTAGGCACACGCATGGGTGCCGACACCCCGAAACAGTTCCTCGAGCTGGATGGAACGCCGCTGGTTATTCACAGCGTGCGCCGCGTAGCTGCTTGCCCGCTGGTCACCGACATCTTTGTCGCTACGCGAGCCGATGTGGTCGACTCGCTCGAAGAACGCATCCGCGGCGAAAGATTCATGCAGTCTGTCCGGGTAGTGCGCGGTGGAGACTCGCGCCAGGATTCGGTTGCGCTGGCGCTGCGGGAAGTTCCGAGCGACACGGAGATTGTCCTGGTTCACGACGCCGTCCGCCCTTTCGTCACCCGCGAGCAGATCGTTCGCGTGATTGAAGAGGCTCGCCGTTGCCAGGCCGCGATTCTCGGTATTCCTGCGATGGACACCGTGAAAGAAGTGAAGCGCGCCAGTCTGCCGGAGGATGTCGCGCTCATCATCGGGACCATTCCGCGCGAGCGCGTCGTGCTGGCGCAGACGCCGCAGGCGTTTTCGACGAAACTTATCAAGGAAGCGTTCGCCCGCGCGCAAGCCGACGGTGTCAGCGCCTCCGACGAAGCCGGCCTAGTCGAGCGCCTCGGCCACGACGTCCACGTCGTCCTCGGTTCGGAACGCAACATCAAAATCACGAAACCCTCGGACATGAACCTGGCGCGCTTCTATCTCGAACAGGAACGTCAGAAAGCATGAGCGTGCGCTGCGGCATTGGCTACGATTTGCACCGTCTCGCGGAAGGCGGCAAGCTGATTGTTGGCGGGATGGAACTCCCATTCGACAAAGGATCGGTGGGACACTCCGACGGCGACGTTCTGGCGCACGCTCTCTGTGACGCGCTGTTCGGCGCTGCCGGGCTGGGCGACATTGGCACGCACTTTCCCGACACGGATGCGAGATGGAAAGGCGCGAACAGTCTGCTCTTCCTGGAACATGCCCGAAAATTGCTCGACGAAAAAAAGTTTGTGATCGAGCATGTCGACGCGGTGGTCATCACCGAAAAGCCCAAGCTAGGGCCGCACTTCCCGAAAATGCGAGAAGCCCTGGCTCGCGCGCTCGGCCTCACCGCCGATCACATTCATCTCAAAGCGAAGACCAACGAAGGCGTCGACGCCGTGGGCCGCGGTGAGGCCATCGCCGCCTACGTGGTCGCCACGCTCTCCGAACGGTAATCATGCCGCCGTTCTCAATCCCTCCTGCCAGGGTGCGCTAGAATCTCGCAATGCCATCCGAAGAAACTCGCAATCCCGCTGCGGCCGCCGCCTCCAACGCTTGGACAGGCCATGACGTTGCTGAAATCCTGCGCGAACAAGGCTGGCTCCTGGCTAACGCCTCTCCCCCTCAATTGGCGTGGTGCGAACGCGCGGCCGCGCTCCTCGGTCCGCAAGTTGCGGACCGTCGCTCTCTCGCCGATCGACTGCATCTCGTTTTTCACTACGACGCGCGCGCCATTCTCGCCAGCGTCGAGAGCCACGCCGTGCTCTCGCGTTACGCTGCTCGCGACGTGGTGCGGCAGCTTGCGCTAGTGCTGCTCGATGGCGTTCCGCTTACCTCGGAGCGATTCAAAGAGGTTATCGACGTATTGAAAGACCTCGTGGGTCTCGGGAGCCGCGAACTCTTTCATCCGATCCGCCTCGCGCTTGCTGGCCGCGCCGGTGGGGGCGATCTCGATCGTGTGATCCTGCTTCTCGATGAAGCCGCCGCTCTTTCCTTCGTCGTCGCCGTCAAGCCTGCGCGCGAGCGCATCTTGGAATTCTGCGCCGCCCTCGACTGATGGCTGCGCGCAGAATTTCCGCGGACGGCTTGCAACTCGGAACGGTGGCCTTGGACCTCCAACCGCCCTACCTCAGCGGAGGACAACGGGCAGGCTTTCGGCTGCCCGCCCATAGGTCCTTTTTGGGAACGAGCAAGTTCATGATAGACGCGAAGAAAAAGCAAAAAAAAGAGCCTTATATCCCCGGCCTAAAAACGCCGAGGCTTTACGGCTAAGAACGGTAAACTGTCTCCCCGATGGACAAACTCACCGGCATCCACGCCATCCGTGAAGCCCTGGACGCAGGCCGCCCTTTCGATCGCATTCTGATCGCGCGCGGCCGACAGGACACCCGCGTCGAAGAAATCGTCCAGTTAGCACGCGCCCGCGACATCCCCGTCCGCTTTGAAGACCGCGGGCAACTCGATCGTCTCGCCAATTCGAGAGACCATCAGGGCGTCGTCGCTCTGGCCGCCGCCCGCGCGCCAGCCACACTCGAAAGTATTCTCGCGGCAGCAAACCAGGCCCCTGATCACGGTCAGAAAGGACTCATCGTTCTTCTCGATGGCGTCGAAGATCCGCACAATCTCGGCGCCGTCATTCGAACGGCTCTAGCCGCCGGCGCACATGGCGTGATCATTCCGGAGCGCCGCGCCGTCGGTTTGACGGACGCGGTCGCGCGCGCCTCCGCCGGCGCCATCGCGCATCTGCCGGTCGCCAAGGTCACCAATCTGGCACAAACAATGGAAGTGCTAAAGGAAGCAGGCTATTGGCTCATCGGTCTTGATGAACGTGCCGAGAAAAGCTACACCGAAGCGGACTACACGTCTCCGGTAGGCATCGTCCTTGGCGGAGAAGGCAAAGGTCTCCACGACCTGACCAGCAAACGCTGCGACTTTGTCGTTCGCTTGCCTACGACCGGCCCCGTGAAATCGCTCAACGTCTCCGTTGCCGCAGGCGTGGTCTTATTCGAAGCTCTCCGCCAGCGCCATGCAAAATAGCGGAAGGTGCGGGCACCGAGCCGAGAATCGAAAACTACTTGTCGTACTGAATCAGCGAAAAAATATCCACGCCAGTGAGTTTCGAGCGGCCGTTGAGAAAGGTAAGCTCCACCGCAAACGCCGCCCCCGCGACCTTTCCACCGAGCTTCTCCACAAGTTTTGTGGTAGCCGCGGCTGTGCCGCCCGTTGCCAGCAGATCGTCGCAGATAATCACGCTCTGCCCCGGCTTCACCGCGTCTTCATGAATCTCCAGCGTGTCCGTGCCGTATTCGAGCGCATAAGAAATGCTCGCAGTTTTGGCGGGCAATTTCTTTGGCTTTCGCACGGGGACGAACCCGGCCCCCAGCCGGTACGCCAACGCCGGTGCGAGAATAAAACCGCGCGCTTCGATGCCCGCGACTACATCGATGGTCCGCCCCTGGTAGTGATCGCAGAGCCGGTCGATGAGCGTATGAAATCCTTCTTTGTCCTTCAACAGGGTCGTCAGATCGTAAAAAAGGATCCCCGGCTTGGGATAATCTGGCACTTCGCGAATCAATGTCTTCAGGTCATCCATTCTAACGGCTCCTCTTGGCCATCATTCTCCTCAAACGTCTGGCTCGATCACAAATCCTTTCTCATACCGCGGGTCATGGTGCGCCGCCTCTTCTCGAACGCCAGAGACGCTTGAAAATCGCGGCCCGCGTTCGAGGGCGTTCTTCATCTCATCCAGCTGCGCTGACGAGCCGATCGCCAGCACTTCGACTCGGCCATCCAACAGGTTCCTCGCATAGCCGCCGATGCGCAGCTTCCCCGCCTCGCGCTGCGCAAAAAAACGGAACCCCACGCCCTGTACGAGTCCCGAGACAAAATATCGCCTGCTTTGTTTCTCGTCGCCCACAAGCTACGGAATTGTAGCAGAGACCTCTCGCGATTCATCGAGCAGTGCCGGGCGGGCATAGGCGCCGGAACAAGCAGGACGCTCCGGGCGAAGTGCGCTAAACTCAAGCAGATTCGCCAAGGCTGTCGAAGCTGCTCTTCGGCGCTCCGGACGCATCCTATTTGCCATGAACCTGCACGCCCAACATTCCCGAAACCACCGTTTCCGAGCCGTATTCCACTACGCGTTTCTTCTTTGCGCATTGGTATTGTCGCTTCCAGCAAGCCCTGCCCAGGCCGCTCAGCAAGGCCCGCTCACGCCTCCCCCGGAACATGACGTCCATCGCGTTGGCACGGAACCAGTCCCGCCGGCTCCCCCCTCCATTCCTCCGGAGGAAATCATCAAGCGGTTCTCCCAAAAAGAAGATCAATACATCGTCGCCCGTGCCGGATTCACCTACAAAAAAACCGTCCGCCTTGAAGAATTCGGTCCCGACGGCAAGCTCGCGGGTCAACTTTCGCTGGTCATCGAAGCAAAACCCGGCGCCGACGGCAAAATGTACGAGAAGACCACCGAGCGGCCGCAATCCAGCCTGCACTATCTAGAAATGGGCCCCGAAGACTTCCAGTCCCTGGCGCGCATGCCGGCCTACCCGCTCACCACCAGCCAGCTTGCGAAATACAACCTGAAGTACTTGGGCAAGGAACTGGTCGACGAAGTCGACTGCTACATCTTCCAGGTAAAGCCCAAAGCCGTCGAGCGCACCCACGCCTATTTCGACGGCATCGTCTGGGTCGACGCCGTGTATCTGGAAGTAGTAAAGACCTACGGAAAGTGGATCACCGATCTAGGCGACATGCGATCGGCCACCATGCCCTTCACGATTTTTGAAACCTATCGTGAAAATGTGGAGGGCAAGTACTGGCTTCCCAACTACATGCGCTCCGACGACACGCTGAATCTCAAGGACCTGAATATCCAGGTCCGCCTGGTGATCAAGTGGACCGACTACAAACCTCTGCCCGCCGCAACTGCGGCGCCTACCCTGCCGGTAGCTCCGCCAAAACCCAATTCCTGAGCCTGCCGGCGCGGGTCGGGTTGGCCCGGCCCTCGCGGCAACTTGGCAATTCCTTCGCCTCTAGGCCGCTGGCATTCCGAAAGCCGTCTCCATCGCACCGCACCGTCTCTGCTTCAAGCAAAATAAAGCCTTCCGTTGCTCTGAATCACCCGTTAGCCGCCCAGTTTTTCAAGCACATCCGGCAATTCCCGTATCGATTCCAGCAAAAAATCCGGCCGCGCAGCCCGCAGTCTCTTTTCCGTGGGAAACGGCCCCAGCACCGCAATAGCTCGAACTCCCGCCCTCTTGGCCATCTCTAAATCCTCCGGCGAGTCTCCCACATACACGCACACCGACGGCTCCAAACGAAGTTGCTTCAAAGCTAGCCGCAGAGGCGCCGGATGCGGTTTCCTCTCGGGAGTATCCCCGCTGCAGACCCGCGCCCCAAACACCCGGGTCAGCCGGAAAGCACGCAACTGCCGCATCACTCGCTCCCGGTCGCCGCTCGTAACCAAACCCAGGTGATGCACCCGCCCCAGCCGATTAAGCACCTGCCGCGCCCCCGCCATAAGCCGAGGCGAATGCTTCGCATACTGGGTACGCCACGCTCGATCAGCATCGTCCCACCGCGCGCGCGGCAGCTTCGCGGCCCGATACACGCGGTACCAATTCGGCGAATAATGCTGCGCCAATTCCTCCAATCCCCACGGAATCCCCACCTCACGAAACATCGCCAAGTACGCCGAAGAGTCCGCGCCGTAAGAATCAATCAACGTGCCGTCCCAATCAAACAGCACTCCTCGCAACGTCTTGTTTTTCAGGCCAGCCATCAGGATCTAGAGTAACAAAGCCTCAGCCCTAACGGATTACCGAAATCCTCCAACAAAGCTCGTTCCGAGCGAAGCGAGGAATCCGCTTTTGAAAATGCCCCCAAAACTGCAGGCCTCACCAGCATGCCGTAGTGGGAGATTTCTCTGCTGCGCAGGATGCGGCGTTTTCGAGAGGCACTGCAAAAGATCGTAGGACGAACTCCATACCTCCGAAGTACATGACTTGCCATAAGATACGAGATACCTTTGGAGTCGAATCGGAAACTACGTCAAGCCGAATCCGTTGACCCTTCCGCGCATAACTTCCGGGTGCGGCCAATACCATGAGTACCATAGGGGGATCACCGATAGATGGTTTCCTAAATCCGAAAGGAGAGCCGATCGTTGACGCTCGAAAAGGATAATCTCTGGTACAAGGATGCCGTTATTTATCAGCTTCATGTACGCACTTTCTCGGACAGCAACGCCGACGGTATCGGGGATTTCGCCGGCCTCACGCAACGACTCGACTATCTCGAAGAGCTTGGGATTACCGCCATCTGGCTACTCCCTTTTTACCCATCGCCATTGCGCGATGATGGGTACGACATTGCGGACTACACTTCGGTTCATGCGAGTTACGGATCACTAGAGGATTTCAAGACGTTCCTGGCGGAGGCTCATCGTCGGGGACTACGCATCATCATCGAAATGGTCCTGAATCATACCTCGGACCAGCACCCCTGGTTTAGAGAGGCGCGCAGCTCTCGCGAAAACCCCAGGCGAGACTGGTACGTATGGAGCGAGACGGACACTCGCTATCAGGGTGTGCCGATCGTTTTTGTCGATACCGAGACCTCCAACTGGGCTTGGGACCCCATTTCGAAGTCCTATTACTGGCACCGATTTTTCAGTCATCAACCGGATCTGAATTTCGACAACCCTGCCGTTTTCGAGGCCGTATGGGAGGTGATGAAGTTCTGGCTGAATCTCGGTGTAGACGGTTTCCGGTTGGATGCGGTTGCCTATCTTGTCGAACGGGAAGGCACTTTGTGCGAAAACTTACCCGAAACGCACGCGATCATCCGCGAACTTCGCAAGCGTCTGGACCTGGCCTATCCGGGAGCGATGCTCCTGGCCGAGGCCAACCAATGGCCTGCGGATGTCCGCGCCTATTTCGGTGACGGCGACGAATTCCATGCGGCGTTTCACTTTCCCCTCATGCCCAGAATGTTCATGGCCGTAAAGCTGGAAGACCGCAAGCCGATCATCGAAATCCTTGACCAGACGCCGGAAATACCCGAGAGCTGCCAATGGTTCATTTTCCTGCGCAACCATGATGAGCTCACGCTGGAAATGGTGACGGACGTCGAACGCGACTATATGTATGACGAGTACGCGACGGACAAGACCATGCGGATCAACCGAGGCATCCGCCGGCGCCTGGCTCCCATGATGGACAACGACAGAAGGCAGATCGAACTGCTGAACGGTTTACTGATGTCCATGCCGGGAACACCGATTGTTTATTACGGGGACGAAATCGGCATGGGGGATAACATTTATCTTGGCGACCGAAACGGAGTCCGGACTCCGATGCAATGGAACAGCGCATTGAACGCAGGGTTCTCGTTGGCTGATCCGGAACGCTTGTACGCGCCCGTAATTTCTAACGCCGTGTATGGCTATCAGGCGGTCAACGCAGATTCGCAAAAGAGGTCGGAGCACTCGTTGCTCCGCTGGATGAAGTCGTTGCTTCAGGTGCGCAATGCATTCCAGGTTTTTAGTCGCGGAACGATTCAGTTTTTGAACCCTTCGAATCACCGGGTTCTAGCTTACATGCGTCAATTTGGTGAGGAAACAGTCCTGGTGGTGAATAATCTCTCAAGTTCCGCGCAGGCTGTAGAACTCGATGTGCAACGATATAAGGGCTACATACCGATTGAGATGTTTGGGAGAAACCTCTTTCCGCGATTTGGGAATTCGCCCTACTTGCTCACGCTGGGCCCCTATCAGTTTTATTGGTTTCAGCTTCGCCGGATTTGATCGAGCGGAGCATGCCGGCAGCACGTTCATGGATCTTCCCGCCTATTTGGGGTTGAAAGTGAGGTTTCAAGGGTCTTGGCCGAAGATGTCTTCTTATCGGATGATTTGCTTCGCCAGTTGATGAGCGTAGGTGAAGTGGACCTTCTTGTGGGCATGTCCTCGCTCCATGCTGCGAACACCGTCAGTCACGCCTTGGACGAAATTGAAGAAAGCTTTCAGCGGAACTTCGTCAGGCAACGAGTTGTCATCGTCAATGTGGGCGGCGGAGACAACGACGAGGATAGCGCTCGAGCCAAGGGCCATGACAACTTGGCAGAAAAGGGCGTGCGGGTACCCGGGATAACTTCACTCCGCACCAGCCACCGAGTCGCGGCGAACGTTCCTGGCTCACCTTCTCCCGGCATCGCTCTGCGCACAATTCTGGCAGCCGCAGACTTGTTGCGGGCACGGGCCTGTGCCGTAGTTTCACCTGCCGCATCCAATCTCACGCCCGACTCGGTTGCGAATCTGCTGCGGCCGGTTTACCGGGAAAAGTTTGATTTTGTAGCGCCGCTTTACACTCGCAACAAGTATCAAGGCCTGCTGGCTAGGAATCTACTCTATCCGATGAGCCGTGCCCTTTTTGGCTGGGGCATCCGTGAACTGTTCTCTGAGGAATGGGCATTTTCCGGTCGCCTCGCCGCGCTTTGCCTCAATCAGGATGTGTGGCACGAGGAAGCCATTCAGGCACGACCGGAAGCATGGATGGCGATCTCCGCGATGGCTTCTGATTTTCGCTGTTGCCAGGCCTTTCTCGGTGAAAAATCACAAGCCACAAAGGGTCTCGGCAGGGACATCGTCGAAGTCCTGCGGCAAACTGTGGGAACTCTGTTCTGGTGCTTAGAAACCCGGCAATCGTTGTGGTTGGATAGTGGGAGATCGCAATCAGTGCCTACCTTCGGACCGGCCCATGAACTCACTTCCGACCCGACCGACCTAGATCGACACAGAATCTTCGAGATGTTCCGGAGCGGAGTGACGGAATTGGAGCCAATCTTAAGCTCGATTTTGGATCCCGAAACCCATTCAGAAATCAAGAGCATCGTTTCACTTGAGGAAGGGAAGTTCCGATTTAAATCCGGCCTCTGGGTGCGGACGCTCTATGATTTTGCTGCTTCCTACCATCATGCTGTCATTAACCGGGATCACTTGGTACAGGCTTTAGCACCCCTGTACCGCGGCATGACCTATTCTTTTCTCGCCGAACATTCTGATTCATCACCGGCGGAGATGGAGACGGCGAGCGAAACGCTCTGCGGCGAGTTCGAGCTACAAAAGCCATATTTGATGGAGAGATGGAAGGCAAAGGTTGAGGTGAAATCATGAGACAGACCATCCTGCGAGCCTTAGAACAGGTGTACGGCAATTTAGTCCACATGATTGCTGAATTTCTTCCGCGTTTCCTGGTGATGCTGATCATTATTGTGATCGGGCTTCTTGTGGCATTCGTGCTCAAGTACATCTTGCGAGCACTTCTGGGCCTTACGAAACTTGATCGGGTGTCCGATGACGCAGGGGCTTCTCGTGTCCTTCGCATGGCGCATCTTCCTCCTATGACCGAGCTGCTCAGCCGCTCCATCTTCTGGGTAACGTGGATCGGCTTTATTTTGGTTGGGCTCAGCGTCCTCGGCGTGGCTGGTCTTCAGGAACAGATTTCCCGGTTGTTCCAGTTTCTACCCGAGGTGTTCGTCGCTATCTTGATTTTGTTCTTGGGCGCGGTAATTGCAAATTTTCTTTCGCGGACCGCGCTTCTTGCGGCGGTTAATGCGGGACATCCTTCACCCAAAATTCTTAGCTGGTCGATCCGCTTTGTTATCTGGATTCTGGCGATCTCCATGACCCTGGAGGAGCTCGGTGTGGCCAGGCGAACGGTGATCTCGGCTTTTTCGATCATTTTCGGGGCTACCATGTTGGGATTAGCCATCGCCTTCGGGTTAGGTGGCCAAGATCTGGCTCGGAAGTGTCTGGAGAGATATTTAGGGGACACCAAAAAAAAGGAGGAAAAAGAACCACAGCCGCTGTGACCGACAGGCGTCAAATCTCTTGGGGGAACGGTTAGCGCGGGTATCAAGCGCTTGCCACCCATAGGGGGTAGAGAGAGAATTTGCTTGACCCTGGAACTAGTTCCAAGCTTTAGGCTAATCCCGTGAGTTCTAAAGCATCCACAACGGGACCCTTGTATTGCGGTGAACTGGCCGGTCTTTCCGGCGTAAGCGCGGACACCGTGCGTTTCTACGAACGGCGGAATCTTTTGTTTCCAGCCGCCCGCACTTCCGCTGGCTACCGAGTGTTCTCCCGAGACAGTCTCCCTCGAATGCGATTGATCCGAGCCGGACTGTCTATGGGATTCTCGGTAACGGAATTGGCGGACATCTTCCGCGAACGGAGCAGCGGAGGTGCACCCTGTCGCCGGGTTCGCAAGCTGGCCGCTCGAAAGCTTGCGGCTCTCGAAGAGAGACTTCGCGAGTTGCAATCATGGCGGCGCCAACTGCGTTCGACGCTTATCGCATGGGACCGGATCTTAGCCAAGACGCCTCGCGGCAAACAGGCTCGACTGCTGGAAACGTGCACAACCCACCCGAAGACCCGGACACGACTTTGGGGTCGCGGCATTCAAAAACGGGGAAAGCTATGAAACTGATTCTTCTAATTGCACTCACAGTAGGAGTTTCCGCTCAATCAAACCAGAAACCGGAATCGCAGACGGAGTGTCCGATGCACGAGGCCCATACCAGAATGAATCAACGTGGAGAAAAGGGCATGGGTTTCTCTCAGACTGCTACCACGCACCACTTCTTCCTGCACTCGAATGGCGGTGTGATTCAGGTGGAAACCAGCGATCCCGCTGACGCCACCAATCGGAACGAAATCAGGATGCATCTAGGACACATCGCCAAAGCATTTCAAAGCGGAGATTTCGATATTCCGATGTTTGTTCACGATACCGTTCCCCCCGGGGTTCCGGAAATGAAACGCTTGCAAAAGAATATTCAATACTCGTTTGAGGAAACTCCCAATGGGGGACGCGTTGTTATTTCATCCGCGAACAAAGAGGCCCGCGATGCCATTCACAGATTCCTGCGCTTCCAGATCGAGGAACACAAGAGTGGAGACCCGCTGGATGTCTTATAAGCTGCTCACCATTCCGTTGGCGAGATATATTGGGTCGATCGCGGTGGATCGCCATGGTCTCGTCACTTTACCGGAGCGGGCTAAGTCCTAGGCTCTGAGGGCGTCTGCCGGAAACGGACCTACGCGTATAGGGTCTGGGGATTTGAATTTTGGGGAAACCATAGTCAAGGCCGCAGGAATCGTGAAGGCACTCTATCGTCGCGGTCGAACTGCACGTCGTCGAACGAAGCCGCCACGCCATACCACCCAGGCACGGCCGCAGGTTCCATACGCTGGACACGTGCCGTAGTAACAATCAGCACGCTGCCATGCCCCATCGGACGGCTTACCAGCACGATTTCCAGTTCGATCAGCGCCCCTCGAGCAATCTCTTTCGGACAAAGAAAAAATACCCCTGTCGAGCTAATGTCCCGAGTCACCAGCGTTACCGGGAAATCTTCTGCACGGGACGCCACACTGCGCAACCGCAAAGGAAGTCTTAGCGAAGCGCGCGGATATTCGCGCTGTTCGTGGTTCACACCCACGGCATGTGTGGGCACGCGCCCAAAACCGCGCGGCGGTGCTGGCGCGAGCAGCGGGCTCATGCGCAGAGCGGGCACCCGCACCGGTTCCGCCGCCATTTTTTCGAAAGAAGGTGCCCGCTTGGCCCTGCTCGCTTCTTTTTCGCCCGACCGAATGCGTGTTACGCGGTTCGTCGCGCCCATCTCGCCCCCAGAGATGCCACTTCATTGTCGCCATTACCGGTCCAATTGCGCTTTCTAATGATCTTGCTATGGTCCTGAAACTTCGCGAGCGGGGGGATAAAATGCCACCCCAGCCTCGGCACGTCAACCTGCGGAAAATTCTCGAAGTGTCTTAACGTCAAACACCTGGTTATAGTACCGGTCCCTGCGTGCGGCTCTCTCATGGCGGTGAATATCTTCGTCCAATATGGTCCTCGACACTGTTCTGTTCTGCACTTATCTTGGTTTCTTCCGGGCTTGGCAGAATGTCCACACCCACCGTCGCCCAATCCACAAACAAAGGTGCCCCTGCGGCTGTGGTCCACGGCACCGCGAAACGCGAGGCCATCCTCCTCATCCTCGCCTTCGCCGCCGTTTACGTCATCTGGGGTTCGACCTACCTTGCCATCGCTGTAGGCATCGAGTCATTCCCTACGCTGCTGCTTCCGGCTACGCGACATTTGATCGCCGGACTTGTCCTTTACCCCGTACTGCGCTGGAAAACAGGGATCCGGCCAACAGCAGGTCAGTGGCGCACTGCTATCATCACCGGTCTCCTCCTACTTCTTGTCGGCAATGGCGGTGTTTGTTTGGCCGAGCGTACGGTCCCCTCCGGAGTGGCTGCCCTGCTCGTGGCTCTGGTCTCCTTTTGGATGGTGCTGCTCGATTGGCTTCGTCCCGGCGGTCTGCATCCCGCTCCTAGGGTCGTAGCTAGCCTCATCCTAGGGTTCGGTGGCTTGGTCCTCCTGGTAGGCCCAGCGCATCTGGGAGGGTCGGAGCGCGTCAATCCCACCGGCGCAGGGATTCTGGTGGTTGGCTCCTTCGCCTGGGCCTGGGGATCCATCTATTCGAAGCACCACGACCTGCCGAGCTCACCGCTGCTCGGCGTCGCCATGCAGAGCCTCGCTGGTGGGACCGCACTTTGGATGGTCGGTTTGCTGGCAGGCGAGGGCCGCCAACTGCATCTCGCGGCCATTAGCGTGCGTTCCTGGATCGCCCTGGCTTATCTAATCGGCTTTGGCTCCGGAATCGGCTTCACAGCTTACGTCTACCTCCTCAAGAAAAGCTCCGCAGCCCGAGTGGGAACCTATGCCTTCGTCAATCCGGTTGTGGCTCTGTTTCTCGGCTGGCTCGGAGCGGGCGAAACCATCACTCTGCGCACGGCCCTAGCCGCCGCCGTAATTCTCACCGCTGTTCTTGTGGTGATCAGCGCCCCGCACAAGAATCCCATCGAGGCTGCCGAAGTTCTGCCAAACCCAGGCGAAGCCTGAGTCTGCCTCTAGGCCGCTTTCCCCGGGGCCTTCCGAGCCGTCTCGCGCGAATGCACTTTGCCGAGCCTTTCCGGATAGATTTGCTCGAAACGCTGCGCTATTTTCCTAGCATGCAAACGATCAACAATTCGAACGTCAAGGCCACCATACAAGTCTCGCCCCGCAAGGCCGCCCAATACTGGCGCGCCACTCTCGAACGCGACGCGCGCGCCGACGGGACCTTCGTACTGGCCGTCCGCTCCACGCACATTTATTGCCGCCCATCCTGCCCGGCCCGCCGCCCGTTGCGGCAAAATGTCACTTTCTTCTACACCGGCGCCGAGGCGGAAAAACAAGGTTTTCGCCCCTGCCTTCGCTGCCGCCCAAATGAGATTGCCGCTTCCGCGGCGCTCGTCGCACGTGCCGCAAAATATCTTTCCGAGTCTTCAGAAGAAGGCCTGCGCCTCTCCGAAGTCGCGAGACAACTTAATTCGAATGCCGGAACGCTTCGCCGAGCCTTCCGGCAAGTGACCGGCCTTGCTCCTCGCGAACTCGCCGAAGCACTGCGTGTGAAACGCTTCAAGAGTTTGCTGCGCGCAGGAAAAAACATCACCGATGCGCTCTACGAAACCGGCTACGGTTCGTCCAGCCGCGTCTATGAACGCAGCAACGCACAGCTGGGAATGACGCCTCTAACCTATCGAAAGGGAGGAAAAGGTATGAAAATCGAATACACCATTGCCAAGTCACCGCTCGGAAAGGTTTTGGTCGCGGCCACGGAACGCGGCGTGTCCGCGATCTATTTGGGAGACGCGCAAAACAAACTCGTCGCGGAGTTGCGCGAAGAATATCCTCGCGCGGAAATCTCTCCTGCTACGGGCAACGTGCAGCGCTGGGTCCGTGAAATTGTTCAACGAATCGAGGGCCAGCCCGCGCAGGTGGAACTCCCGCTGGACTTGCAAGCAACGGCGTTTCAACGCCGCGTCTGGCAGGAGTTGCAGCGCATTCCACGCGGAACGACGCGCACCTACTCCGAGGTCGCCCGCGCCCTGGGACGTCCGAAGGCCGTTCGCGCAGTGGCCCGGGCATGCGCAAGCAACCCTGTTTCGATTGTCGTGCCGTGCCACCGGGTTATCCGCGAGGACGGCAGCCTTGCGGGTTATCGCTGGGGACTCACTCGCAAAGAGCAGCTCCTCGCCACCGAGCGAGCCGTGGCGGACTGACAGGGCCAGCTATCAATCGACCTAGTCCGCAAAATTCCTGATTTGGGAAGTACGGAAGGCCTTGCTTTGGTCGAAATCCGTTGTGTACGCGGTTTGCCAACCAAAAGTGAGGCCTGCGCTTGAACGAACCCACCCAGCAGACTGTTTTTTTTCAGATATTTCTGGTCGACTGGTGGTCGCGAAGTTTGAGCAATGGCAGGGCCGTTAGGATGGCGGGGCGATTCTGCTCAAGGCCGCCGAGCGGCGCTTAGACCGGGCCGCGGCTTGCGTGGCTGGTCTCCTAGAGACGACCCGGAACCCGGCGCGGCATGCGTGGGGTGCCGGGCTTTGTAGGCGTCAACCGTTACCCCGTCACTCTCAGGCGTGCGGTTTTTCGTGGCTCGCGTTTTTCGGCCAATCCTGCTTGAACCTAGAATCGTTGATCTTGAGATTCTTCATCATGCTGGTGTAGTGGAACAAGATATAGTCACCGGAACCGCTCTCAAAAATTTTCTGTTGAATCGGCAGCCAGGAAGCTTCGTCGATCCACATCTGAATGCGGGTGATCTGACTGCGAATCTGATCGCCTTTCGGAGTCAACTCCACCACAACAGTTTTTCTGTGGTCTAGCTCTTCTTCACCGGTGGCCGTCACCACATAGCTTTTCTTGAGATCTTCACTCTTGGTCCCGAACCCCAGACGGATGTATTGATCCACCATCGCGCGATTCTTGCCGAGGTCATATTCTTCCACGCGATTCAGTTTGGGGTTGTAAAGGAAAAGGGAATCGCCGGTGCGCAATATCGTTCGCGCCTCGGGCTTCGTAAATTCGATCCGCATTTTCTGGTCGCGCCGGACGAAAATCTGTCCCGTTTCCGTGGATGTGTCTTGCACTACGGCGGTGTATTTTACGTTCTCGATATCCGCCGTCAGCGTGCGGAAATCCTTCGCGGACTTATCCATCATCTCGAGCACTCCGTCGGTCGTCCACTTCGCCGCCGTTTGCGCGGCACCCGCCACGACCGCGAAAGCTTCCGCGCCAAGCGCAAGAATCAATGGAATAAAATGCCGTTTGGTCAATAGAAGCCCCTATGAGTGCTCACTGGTGTGGCTGGTCAGGCGCTCTTAAATCCTAGCATATACATAGAGATGCACGAACTTTGCCCGGCGTTACGCTAGAACTCACGCGGGCAGCCGCGGGTCTTGTTGCTAACGGTGTATTTCCACGTGATAGGCAATCACCGTGCCCTGCTCGTCGCGCACCGGATCGATCTTGGCGATGGTGAACCGTTTGTTGCGAAGTTCAGGCAGCGATTTGCCCATGGCGTTGTGCAGTTCATTCTCAAGCGCCGGCGTTTGTTCCGGAGGCGCCAGAATCCGCGCATCGACGCGGTAGGTTTTATTTTCGCCTTCCTCGCTGACCAGCACCACTTGCCCGGGAGTGTTCGCCGGAAGGCCCATCTGCGGCTGGTCGTGGAACCACGCCCGCGGCGTCGCCAGTACAAAAACCAAAATCAGAATGACCGCGGCGTCATACGGCCACGTGCCGCGCTCGTACGCCCAGAAAAACGTCTTCGACAGAATCTGTCCGAGACTCGCCATCTCAGTCCGCAGGAACTCCGTCGACAATCACGCCATCCCGCATGTGCACCACGCGGTCGAAATAAGTCGTGGCTTCGGGATTGTGGGTGATCATGACGATCGTCTGACCCAAGTCTTTGTTGAGCTGCCGCAACATCTCGAGCACCACTTCCGAGTTTTTTGAATCCAGATTGCCGGTAGGCTCGTCGGCCAGCAGAATTTTTGGCTCATTGATAATCGCCCGGGCAATGGCCACGCGCTGCTGCTCCCCACCAGAAAGCTCCGAGGGCTTATGTTGCAGGCGTCCTGCAAGACCCAGCAAGCCGGTCACGACGTCAAAACGGTGCGGGTCAAAACCGTCCCCGTGAATAAACTGTGCGATCGCGATGTTGCCCTTGGCCGTCAGCGTGGGGAGGAGGTTAAATCGCTGGAAGACAAATCCAATTTTACTCCGCCGCAGCTTGGTCCTCTCGGCGTCGCTCATGGCTGTCAAATCGTTGCCGTCCACCAGCACGCGGCCCTTGGACGCTTGCGCCAACCCGCCTATCACATAAAGGAGAGAGGATTTCCCGCAACCCGAAGGCCCCATAACCGCCACCGATTCGCCGGGCGCCACAGCGAAGTTCACACCACGGAGCGCGGGAACGTCCACTTTCCCTGCGCGGTAGAGCTTCCACAGATTTTCTGTTTTAAGTATCGGCTCCAAGCTCTTTTTTCCTGGGACCATCAGCCCTTCGGCAGGTTGCTGTATTGTAGCTGCGATTCCCATTGCTGCCTAGCCGCTGGGCGCGTCCGCGGGGTTTTCCGCTCTTCTCACCTTACCGCTCTCTGGCGTCTCCCCAGCCTTTGGCCTTCCGCTGCTTCTCAATCGTAGGAGAGCGCTTCGACGGCATCTTTGCGGCTCGCCATCCACGCCGGATAGCTGGCGCCGAGCAGCGCTCCCGCCAGCGCAATCCCTGCCGCGCGAAGAATCCATGGCCACGTTATGAGAATGGACAAGGTTGGAAACCCTGCCAAAAATGCCGCCCGCACCACGTAGCTTAGCCCGACCCCGGCCACAATTCCCATCACGCAAAGCCCCGCCGACTCCGTCAGCAACGCCCGCACGATGAACGCCCGGCCCGCTCCGAGCGATTTCAAAACGCCGATGTCGCGGGTCCGCTCGATCACCGTCGTATACATCGTCAAAAAAATCACCAGCAAGCCGATAGCGACCGCCAACCAGATCATGGCGTCGATAAATGTCTGCAACCCTGGAATGTTCGTCGAAGTCATCAAGGACAGCAGCGAACTCAGCGGACGCACGGTGTAGCCCGGCAAAAGATGGCGAATCTCGTCCATCACATCTTCGGTGTGCTCCGGGCGCGTACACTTCAGCCAAAAAATGGAAGCTTTATCGGGCGCGCCCACCAGGTCCTGAAGCGTCGCCAGCGGAACAAACAATCGCGCACCTTTTCCGTGCTCGATGATGGCTGCGACATGCCAGTCGTGGTTCAGGAGCTTGAAGGTGTCCCCGACTTGAATGTGTTTCGCGGCCGCCGCCAAATCGTCGACCAGAAGGTCGTCCGGCCCCTCCATGTCATGTCCCTGTAGAAATACAAAGCCTCCGGACACTGCGCGGAAGCTGTCCGAATCGATCCCGTAAACCACGTCCACGCCGCCCGAAGAGCTGAATTGCAGGAGAGCCGGGGCAACCGATTGCACGTATTTCAATTCCGCCAGTTTGTCACCGATCTTGATGGGCATGGGCGCCCCGGTCATTCCGATGAACACGGAAGCGGCAGGCGGCTGAAGCATTACGTCCGCTCCGATGCCCTCGATGCGCTTGGCCGTTTCCGTCAGCAAACCGGATGTCAGTCCCACGATCAACACGACTAGCGCGACTTCGACGGCAACGGCAAGTACGCCGATCAACGTACGCAGCGGCCGGTGCAGCAAGTTCCGGACAATCAGCTCGCCCATCATGGCTTTTTCTCCGGCGCTTCTTCGCCAACACGGACGAGTTCAGAACCCGCAGGCTGCTCGAGCTTGAATCGATCCGCTGGAATGTCTTCATTCAACGTCAGCTTGGTGACCTCGAAGTCCAGCCGGTAATCATCGTGTGGCCTATCGATTTGAATCAAGCGGGGGAAAAGAGTAATCCCGGACGCGGCGGCAGATGTTTGCCCCTGATCGCCGGTATGCGGCTCCCAATCGGAGTAGCGCACGTCGGAAAGCAATGCGCCTTTCCGCCCAAATTCCTCTAAACGCACGACCTCAAGATCGGCGCGGTTAAACCAGATCTTTCGCGCGATTTCCTTTTGATATCCACCACGTAGGACGGTGAGCACATAATATCGAGCGCTCTCGTCGTTGAACTCTTCGAGTAGCACGTCTTCTTCCTTGCGAATCTCGGTCCAAAGAAGCGCGTCCAGCAGATGCTGCGGCCTCAGATTTTCGATTGGTTTGCTGCTGGGGCGCTCCAAGGAGATGGCCCCAACAAGAAACTTATTCCTGGAAGGAATCGACACGCGAAAAGATTCCGCATCGCCGGTCATATCGAAGACCGTTTTTCCGATCACCGGCGCCTGCCCGATCATGCGAATGTAAGCCGGCCGCTCGGCCAGAAGAAAGGCCTTCACCTCGTGATACTCCTCGATTACGCCGCTGTATTTTGAACCGGCCACGGGCTTCAGCTGCACGGTCGCGTTCACGCTCTGCACTCCTCGCGCCACGCCGTTGTATTTCTCCAGCAACTCCTCCCGCGTGGCATCCTTCACGACGACAATCTGCCTCGCCGGCAGGTTCTTCTTGGCGCTGACCGCGCCGCCGCAGCTGTAAGAAATCGCCGCCACTGTCGCCCCTAGCATGCACGCCAACCCACGCCGCATCAGTCTCTTCCGCCCCTTAGGTACAAATTAAGCAATCTAACCGCCACGCCCAAACGCCCCCACCAGACGCCCCTGCGCGCTGCCCATCACCATTATGAACGAGTCCCCCGGGAGACTCGGAACCATTGCCAGCGGCAGGGCCTATTGCGGCCGCGCGATGTAAATATCAAAAGGCAGCACCGCGGGCCGCGCGCGTCGTATGACTTCACTGGCCCACAACGTAGCGCTGAGCAGCGTAACCCAACCGTCGTCCGGCTCGCAGATCGCGCAAAAAACGTAGCGCTCGTAGGCCAGTTGGTAGGCGTCCACGCCACGCTTTGAAAGGTCGCCTTCCAGCCGGGCATCAGGGGTTTCCGCGGCAGCTCCCGCACGTATTCCAAAGGTTTCCCCTTCGAAGCGCTCAAAAAGCTGGAAAAGTTGACCCGCTCGCGGCTGCGGCAAGACCACGCACCGCCCGCCGGCTTCGCGAAACTCGATTTTCCGCGCCTTGCAGAATTCCTGAACGCGATCGATGTGGCTGAAAAAATCCACGACGTAGAATTCCTCCCCCGCCAGTGCAGGGAAGACCGCGGACCAGATTTCCGCTGCTTTTTTACCGCGAACCGGCTCTCGGTTTTCCGTTTCGACCAGTTCGAGCCCGACCGTTTTCACACCCGGCCCGAGGTCCAGGGCTTCCACGTCCAATGAAAAGGGAGGCAGTTCTAGCGCGTCAGGCGGCGCGCCGGGAGGAAGACTCATTCCAAAGTCTCCGCTTGGGGAAATCTGGACTTGAAATCAGGAGACTGCTTCCGTACGTCCAGCCAGTCGAAAAACGCATCCGGAGTCTCGAGCCAAATGCGAAACCAACTGGCGATTTCCACTTTTTCCGCGCGCTTGCTGGCTTCCACTTTCTGATTTCGCGAAATCATTTCCGCGCGGCGTTTGCCGAGCCGCGCCACTGCCAAAACGCGTTCGACCGCGGCATGCTCGCCTTGTGTCCGAAATTTCCGCATCAGCTCATCCAGCCGCATGATGCTCACTTCCGCGTCGTCCAGCGTCTTAAAGTGCAGCAGGTCTTCGAACTCCTCTTCGTACTGCTCTTCGGCCTCTTCTTGCAGCGTCAGCAGCACTTTCCACCCCGCGGATTTCAAAACGTCTCCGATGTATTCCGAGCTGGTCTTCCCCGCCTCTCCGTGTTCCGCTTGCAACCGCCGGCGCAGTTGATCGATCTCCGCGAGCGTCCATTTCGAGGCCCCGATCTCTCTGGCCGTCTCAAGGATTAGATCCTTCTTCGATTTTTCCGAATCAGTCATCAAGCTGTGCCCTTATGCGGTTTGCCGTGGGTCTTCTTTTTGCTTTGCGCCCTCGCCGGTGTCTCGGGCGGGGGAGGCGGAGGATCGGCCGGAAGTCCCGCCAGCAGACGGCGGTACTTTGTCACATTCCGGTTGTGTTCGGCCAGTGTCGCGCTGAAAAAATGACCGCCCTCCGTGTTGGCAACAAAATAGAGGTAGCCCGTCTCGGCCGGGTGCAGCGCCGCGCGCAGCGATGCTTCTCCCGGATTGCCAATCGGTCCCGGCGGCAAGCCCGTGTGTTCATAGGTGTTGTAAGGCGAGTGCACGTGCAGGTCGGCTCCGGTCAGTGTTCCATTGTAGCGGCCTTCTTGTTGCATGACATAGATCACTGTCGGGTCGCATTGCAGCATCATGTCTTTGCGCAGGCGATTCTCAAAGACTCCCGCGACCAACGGGCGCTCGTCTTTTTTTGGCGTTTCACGCTCGACCAGCGACGCCAGCGTCACGATGGAAGAAATCGGGTAGCCGGAGGGAAGCCGCGTTTTGTCGTCGCCCGCCAGTGGCGGCAAGATGCGCACCCACTGTTCCTTGAATTTCTTCACCATCGCGGCGGTCAATTCTACGGCGATTGGATGCCTGGGCATTTGATACGTTGCAGGAAACAGAAAGCCTTCGAGCGTCAAGGCGTGCGGGTCGATGTCGCGAACCAGCATGGGATCGCTGGCCGCTTTCACGAAATCATCGGCGGAAAGAAAATGCCCGGTTTCGAGGTCATGCGCGATGTCGTACAGAGTTTCGCCTTCGCGCACGGTGAACGGAATTTGATAGACGTCGCCCTTCGCCAGCCGCCAGAAAATGTCGCGCCCGCTTACGGCGTGATCGAAGAAATATTCTCCCGCTTCGAGCGATCGCCGCGGATGCCGCCGTGCATAGATTTCGAACGCAATCGCGCTGCGCACCACGCCGTTATTCTCCAGCAAGCGGGCCACCCCGCGGCTCGAGGCCCCGTGCGGCACGGTAACGAACACTCCTTCCGTCGCGAAACCCTGATACGGCTTGGTGATGCAATACCATCCCCAGCCCCCGGCTGCTCCAGCAGCCAGCGCCAACACCAAGATAAGTAGCAAAACTTTCTTCAATGCGCCCTCGCAAGCGTCCGGCCCACGCGTTTCACGTAGCCTCTTCGACCGTTTGCGCCACCTGCCGTCGGTCCAAATACTCCTTCAAAATCAAGGCCGCAGCCATAGCGTCCACGCCCGGTCTGGCATTCTCTTTCTTCTGTTTTTTGCTGGAAGGGGCGTGTATCGTCCGGCCCTGTTGCTCTTCGAGCATGCGCTCCGCTTCCCAACTCGTCAGCCGTTCGTCCACCATCTCGACGGGCAACCCAAACTGCTTGTGCACGCGTTGCCCGAACCGCGCCGCTTCTTCTGCCATCTCCCCGCGCGTTCCATCCAGTCGCAGTGGCAGCCCCACGACAATTTGCCGCACCCCATGCTCGCGCAGCAACTCCCGCAACCGCCGCATATCTTCGTTCCGGTTGATCCGTGCCAACGTCCCCAACGGCCGCGCCAGCCCGTCCTGCCGATCGGCAATGGCCAGCCCGATCCTCGCCCGCCCATAGTCCAGCGCCAGAATACGCGCCGGCTTGGAAACTTCACCATCCATAGTCGTCTCTCTCACACTTCCAGTATACCGGGAAGCAATTCGCAAAATGTGGGATGCTGCTTAAGAATTGATAACGGGCAGGAGCAGCAGACTCTTGCAATTTGGACCAAGCGGCACACTTATGGCTGGCGGCCGCGGGCGCCGCTTTGCCAGGCTTCCCAATAGCCGAGGGCCTGCAACTGCTGGTCGAGGCCGGTCTCTTTGACAAGCACGTCGAGTTCGCCACGCGAAAGCCTCTTGCCAAGAGTCTCGGTCCGATCGGCGATCCCCCAGGCCGTCAGCGCGGCTAGCGCGGTGTGCAGCTTCAGCTCGCGGATATCTACTTTGTCGAGCGTGTCCGATGCCGCGTGGTAATTCGGCAGATAATTTGCCTCCTCCTGATTGGCCACCAGCGTCGGTACCCCTTCGAGCAGGAAATCGAGATTGTCGGTCCCGAAGGAAGCGTCGTAGGTGTGATTGTTCGCGCCCCACGATTCCAGGGGCTGCAAAACCTCGCGTACGCCGTCCTCGATGTCGCGCCGCCCTCCGAGCGAATAGCCGGTGACACGCCCGATCCCCGCGTCAAACGCAATCATGGCCCGAACTTTGTCCAGCTCCGCGCGATGCGCCTTCACGTATTCATAAGAGCCGATGGTGCCTTGCTCTTCGCCGCTGAACAGCACAAAGCGAATCGTCCGCCGCGGCAATAGTCCGGTGGCCTTAATGGCCCGCGCCGCTTCGATGACCATCGCCGCATTACACCCGTTGTCCAAAGCGCCGGTGCCGAGTTCCCATGAATCGAGGTGCGCCCCCAGAATCACCACTTCGTCCGGCTTCTGGTATCCGCGAATTTCGCCCACAACATTTTCCTGCTGGATGGGGCCGCCGATTCTGTTGGGCATAAACAAGCTCACGCGAACCTCACCAGCATATGCTCGAATGGTACGTGCGAGGTGCATCGCGTCTTCCCTGGCCACCACCACTTGTGGAATCTTGTCGATCTCTCCGTCGAGCGAATTCGTGTGGCGATACAGCAGCAAACGCTCACGCGCGCTCATCCAAAGAATGGCCGCGGCGCCTCGCTTGACGGCCTTCTGGATGATGTCTCTAGGCCGCAGGTATTCGTTGAATAGATCGGCCCAAGTGGAACCGATATCGCTGTGCACCAGGAGGATCGCGTCTTTTATCATGCCGGAGCGCCGAAAGTCGTCTTCGGTCCCGTAGCCCAGGTCTAGGACTCGGGCCACCATCCCTCCTTGCGGGGTTGCCGGACTCCACCCCTCCGAAACGGCGCGTAGAGACTTCGTTTCGACCGTTAGAGCCATTTTGCCGTTTGAAACAGGAGAGGGAGCAGGCCCGTAGGGCTCCACAATAGTCAGCTTGGTGTCCCCTTCGCTCCAGGTCACGGGCAGCGTGTAAGTCTCGGTGTGGACTTCAATTCCGGCGGCCCGGAAGGCAGTGACGGACCAGTCGACGGCTTTGGCCATTTCCGGCGACCCGCTCACGCGCCCGCCAATCTCATCCGTCAGACGACGCAGGTTTTCTTCCATGGGCGAAGGCCCCATGACGATGGGGAGAATTTTTGCGGCAGCTTGCGCGCAACTCGAAGCATCTGTGGCGGAACAAGCAGCGGCACCTGGGCCGGTTTGCGCGGGACTCAAAGAATCCTTCGCTGGAGGTAGTTGCGCCGAACTTCCTAGCGAGGCGAGAAGGCCAAGAACTAAAGAAGCAAAGAAACCCATGACAAGCCGCATGGCTTTACTCTCCGCAATTCAAATGGCACCGCAGGAAGTTGCTCCGGCGGCAAGCCCCCGTGCATCCTGGCGCGGAGTAGTATAAGCTCGCGGCGCTTTGGTGCGAAATTTGGCGAGACAAACAATCCGGTGGAGAGAATTGGCGATGAAAAAATCCATAAGCATTTGGGTCGAGGGGACTGCCTGCTTCTAGGTGGCAGCGGGAATCGGCTTGCCTTCCTTTCCGTGCTCTGCTAACTTTTACCCGACCTTCACAAGCGAATCGCTCTCTGAGCAACCGTAAGTCCTGTGAAACTTGAGGCTTCGGATAAAGCCTTCAGGACGTAACGTAGAGGTTCTCGACTCATGCGTGTCCTGAGAAGCCGTCGCATTTATGCGACGGAGAAGTCACCGCCTTGATTTATCGGAAGCGGAATCTCTCACGGGGGTCTCCCCAGGATTCTAGCGTCTACCCGGCGGGATGAAAACTCTTCGGTACTTTTCTCGGATTGAGAATGCAATCTGCAACCCGCGCGACCTCGACCATTTCCACAACGTCGTGCACGCGAACGATGTGCACACCACCTAGAATGCTGGCCGTGACGGTCGCCGCCGTACCCCACAGGCGTTCTTCGGGCGGAGCCGGTTGGCCATCGCGAGCGAGCGTCGCCCCGAGAAATCCTTTGCGCGACGTGCCGATCAGCAGCGGATAGCCGAGCTCCCTAAACACAGAAAGCTTCTCGATCAACTCATAGTTCTGCGCGTGACTCTTCCCGAATCCAATCCCCGGATCCAAAATAATCTGCGACTGCCGCACCCCGGCCTTGCGTGCCTGGGCAACGGCGACTCGCAGCCCCCCGGCGACATCGCGCAGCACGTCTCGCGCGAACGGCCCGCGCTGCATGGTTCGGGGCGCACCGCGCATATGCATCAAAATAAGCGGCACACCATGCTTCGCCGCAAGCTCCGCCATGCGCGCGTCGCTTCGCAATCCGGAAACATCGTTGATGATCTGTGCGCCGCCCCGGAGAGCGAGCTCGGCAACCGCGGATCGCCTCGTGTCTACCGATACGGGAATTTTCAGCCGCCCTCGCAACCCTTCGAGCACGGGGAGCAGGCGATCCAACTCCTCGGAGTCGGAAGTTTCTTCGGCTCCTGGCCGTGTGGATTCGCCCCCGATGTCCAGCAGATCGGCCCCGGCCGTCTCCAGTCGTAGTGCATGTTCGACGGCGATCTCAGGTTGCTGGTACTTGCCGCCGTCAGAAAAACTATCCGGCGTAACATTCAGCACGCCCATGATCAAAGTGCGCTCTCCAAGAACCAGGGTCTCGGAGCGCAGTTTCAGCCGGAACTGCTTCCGTTTGGTCATAAGGTTTGCATGAGATTCTAGCCCTGGGAAACGCCGGGGTATTCCGGCCTAGTGAGCGACCGAAAACGAACTTATGGGAAGATCCGAATCTTGACTCTGGCCGCCGTAGCTGGATTTCATTCTCTGGATGACTTTCGTTCCTGACGCTCCATGACCCTCCCGACATCCTAGTCGAGGTCGAAATCGCGAAGTGGCTTTCCCGCGGGAGCGTCCTTGGCCTTCTTCATGGCCTCTTCAAACTTCTTCGTCAAAATATCTTCTTTATTGGTTTCCTGGAACCAGGAATCCGCAAACTTGTCCTCGCGCTGTCGATTCTGTTCTGCCAAAATCCCCTGGGCGTTCTCCAGATCAACGTTTGGCCCGGCCTTCACCGGAGCCTCGTGCGAGAGCACCGCTCCAAACACCGCGTCCACCACCAGCTTCGCCTGGCAGCATGGGCACGTCACCTGCAGATTGTCCGGCTCCTTCTTTCCCATACCCGCATTCTACGCCATTTTGCCCAGAACGGTCACCGCCACCTCGCTGGAACAAATCTGTCCGGCCAAAAAAAAGAAGGGGCACGATATTCCGTGCCCCTTCTAACCGAACGCTCGACCGCTAACTTGCCCTTACGCCTTGGCCGGATTCTCTCCGCGCGTAAATCCCGGCGCCGGCCGCAACTCCGGTCGCACCACCTTAGGATCCGTGCTAGGCGCAGCCTGCGCTGGAGGCGGCGGGGTCCGCGGTTTTTCCGGCAGCGGCCTGCCTTCCATCAGCATTTTCACTTCGTTGGCGTCGATCACTTCTCGTTCGAGCAACGCCTGCGCGATGCGCTCGAGGGTCTCGCGATTGTTCGAAAGCAGCCTTTTGGCGTTCTCGTAACCGCCGTTGACGATGCGCTTCACTTCCTTGTCGATCTGAATCGCCGTATCTTCCGAGTAGTCGCGATGCTGGGTAATCTCGCGCCCCAGAAAAATCGCTTCATCTTTCTTCCCATATGCCAGCGGTCCCAGTTCGCTCATACCCCATTCGCAAACCATGTTGCGGGCCAGATCGGTAGCCCGTTCGATATCGTTGCCCGCTCCGGTTGTAATGTGTCCAAGAAAGATCTCTTCCGCCGATCGCCCGCCCATCAAAACGGCAAGCATGGCTTCCAGGTATTCCCGCGTATAGGTGTGTTTGTCGTCTTCCGGCAACTGCATCGTCAACCCCAGCGCCATCCCTCGCGGAATGATCGTGACCTTGTGTACCGGATCGGCCCCCGGGGTCATCGCCGCCACCAACGCGTGCCCCGCCTCGTGATAAGCCGTATTCTTCTTCTCTTCATCGGAAAGGATCATGGACCTACGCTCGACGCCCATCATCACTTTGTCTTTGGACATCTCGAAGTCCACCTGCATCACGAACTTCCGGTTCTGCCGTGCGGCCCACAGCGCCGCTTCGTTCACCAGGTTCGCCAGGTCCGCGCCGGAAAAGCCCGGCGTCCCGCGCGCGATGATCGACAACTCCACGTCATCGGCCAGCGGCACTTTACGGGTGTGCACGCGAAGAATCTCTTCGCGGCCCTTAACGTCCGGCCGCGCAACCACCACGCGCCGGTCGAATCGCCCAGGACGCAGCAAGGCCGGGTCGAGCACATCGGGCCGGTTCGTGGCCGCAATCAAAATCACGCCTTCGTTCGATTCGAATCCGTCCATCTCCACAAGCAAAGCATTCAAAGTCTGCTCGCGCTCGTCATGTCCACCGCCCAGTCCCGCGCCGCGGTGCCGTCCGACGGCATCGATTTCATCTATAAAAATAATGCAAGGCGCGTTCTTCTTTCCCTGTTCAAACAGATCCCGAACGCGGCTCGCACCGACACCCACAAACATTTCCACGAAATCCGAACCCGAAATCGAGAAGAACGGAACGTTGGCCTCGCCCGCAATCGCTCTGGCCAGCAAAGTCTTGCCCGTTCCAGGAGGCCCGACCAGCAGCACGCCCTTCGGAATCCGCCCGCCCAGCTTCTGGAATTTCTGCGGGTCTTTCAGGAACTCGATAATTTCCTGCAACTCTTCTTTCGCTTCGTCTGTACCTGCAACATCCTTAAAGGTGGCTTTCTTCTGTTGTGCCGAAAGCAACCGTGCGCGCGACTTCCCAAAGCTCAGCGCCTTGTTTCCGCCTGCCTGCATCTGCCGCATCAAAAACAGGCAAAAGCCCACAAGCAAAATCAAAGGTGCAGCGTTCAGCAAAATCAGAATCCAATCCCCGCTGCGCACCTCCTTCATCCCCCTGATCATCGCTCCTTTGTCTTTCAACTGCTTCACCAGGTCCGGAGCCGCTTCCTTGAAAACCGTGACCACAAACTTCTGGTTCGAGGGGCGCAGGTATTCTCCCTGGATCTCATAGCTGTTGGGCGAAAGGTACAACGTCACTTCCTTGATGTCTCCCGCGTCCACCTTGGCCATGAACTCGCTGTAGCTGGGCTGCGCCTCGTGCGCCTGGCTGCCATTCGCGGACACCAGTTTCCACAGCATCACGCCCAGAAACACGATGGAGATCCAGAAAAGAATTGTTTTTGCCGTAGAACTGGAATTCACGTTGTCCTCACCTTTGTCCTTAGCCTCGCGAAAATTCCTCTCGCGAGGAAGCGACTGGCAAATCTGACGAACCTTACTTCTTGTTTCCCCGCCGTCGCTTCACCTGCGCTCGTCCGTTGGAGAGAGCCCCATGATTCCGCCCCGTCCCATTGTCCGCAGCCAGGCCGTATCCGACCCACACATCATTAGATGCCGTTCGGAACCCAAAGTAATCGGGTTCCAGGCCCACGCGCCGTCGCGCGGGCTTATCCAGCAATACTGCCAATCGCAGCGACCTGGGCTGGCTTTCGCCCAGCCGCCGCAGAAGGAATTCCTGCGTCACGCCGCTCTCCAGCACCGCATCGAGCAGCAGAACATCCCGGCCCTTCAACTCCGGCCGCGCGCCGAAATAAACTTCTCGCCTCGCATGACCGCCGTCATCCACATCTCGCACATCCTCGCGCACGAAATGGCAAACGACGGCAGTGTCCATCTCGCGAATCAAATCGGCGGCAAAAACGAAGCCACGGTCAAGTGTCACAACCACGTCCACTCGCCGTCCCTGGTACGCCCGCGAAATTTCTCGTCCAAGCGCCGCGACCCTCGCGCCAATTCGCGCGGCGGAAAAAGCCGCACGGCCCGACGCACTCGACTTGACCGCTGGGCGGTCACGCATCAAGACTTTTCCTCGGCGATCAAAATCCCTGTTCGGGTCCTCTCATTGGCGGCAAACCCGGCAGCCACTGGAAGGCCGCGGGCCCATACCAGAACGCCGCCGCTGGTCAGCACTGGCCAGCCGTCTCGCTCCCACCGGCTGATGCGCTTTTCGTTCAAAAGCCGCTTCAGCTTATGGGCCTTCTGATGCCCGGTGGGCTGCAGTTGGTCCCCGAAACGCCAGTTACGCAGCACCAGCGGCAAACGTAGCCGGTCGCGGTCTAAGACCGCCCCTGATTTACTAGTGTCCCCCCTCTTCGCGACCCAGTCAATCACCCTGAGGCGGAAAACGCACCCCGCCTGCGGCACGTGCAAAGCCACCTGGTCGTTTTCAAAATCGATTTTGTGCTCGTACTCTGCCGTCGATGATCTCTCCCGACCGCGTATCCCGACCATACGGCGCCCCGGCCGCGACGAATTTGCGCGGAAAACCAGATCGTTACGCTCGCGCCGAACATCCACGCCCCCGGGCAGCTGCAGCACCTTCCCGTTCTCCCCATGCAGCGCCAAATCCACCACCGCCAGAATGTGCCGCCCGGTCATTTGCCCTGCCCCGCTCTTGCTCTCTTCCAGTAGACGATGCAAGATCCGCTTGGTCAGGGCCGAAGCTTTCTCTCTCTTCTCGGTGTTCTGTGCGTAAATGTTTTTTCTTTTCAAGGGTTGCAGCAAATCCTCCAAGGAAATCCGCGCTTCAAGGCCAGTTTTTCTGGCCAACGAATCGCAACAATCACGCGCCAGCAAATCCAGAAACTCCTCATCCTCCCGCGCAAATTCCGCGAGCGAAGCCAGATGCTCCACCACGCCACTCTGAAATTGTTTTTCCAACAGGGGCAGCAACTTCTTCCGAATACGCGCCCGCATCCGCGCCGTGTCTTGATTCGTGGCGTCCTCGCGCCAATGCTGTTTCTTCGCCCGCAAATACGCCCGCAACTCCGCTCGCCGCACCCCCAGCAATGGCCTCACCACACTTTCCGTGCGAGGATGAATCCCGCCAAGGCCCGCCAATCCCGTCCCGCGCAAAATATGCGCCAAAACCGTTTCTGCCTGGTCATCCGCCGTATGCGCCACCGCCACGCGATCCACTTTGCCATCCGCAACCAGCCGCGAGAAAAAGTCATAACGCACGCGTCTCGCCGCGTCCTCGAGGTTGGCCCTTTCGCGCTTCGCTTTCGCCGCCACGTCCACGCTCGCGGCGTGAAACACCAGCTCGTGCTTCGCCGCCAGCTTCGCCACAAACTTCTCGTCCGCGTCCGAAGCCTTCCGCCGCAACTGGTGGTTGAGGTGCGCCACACTTAACACAATTCCGAGCTTCTCCCGCAATTCCAGCAAAAGCAGCAGCAAGCCCACCGAGTCCGCGCCGCCAGACACGGCTACACCCCAGCGCTGGCCGGGACGCACCAACTCCCGTGTTCGCACGGTTTGCAGGATATTCTCGGCTAGCCTCTTTGCCATGATGGCGTATGGTATCAGCCGCAAGCAGGAAAGAGCAGCCCGGAGGACATCGCTGGAACTATATAATCTGAAATGCGCACTGCACGGTCGCGTTAACGGTAATCTTTTCGGGCCGTGGGGGCGGCGGCGGTGGTGCCGCCGGAGCCTTGTGCTTCGCGCCCCAACCTCCAGCACCGGAAGAAAGGCCCGCGGTGACGTCACCTGAGTATTCAGACATCGTATATAAATCAACGCTGGAAACGCCCACCACTTGTTTCACATCCAGGTTCGCGAATCGCAGCGCGCCAACCTTTTGGCCTTTTTGTTCAAGTAGCGCCGTCGCTCGTCCGAGGGCACACCGCATGGCATCGGCGGCCGCACGCTGTTTGGCCACCTCTTCATCTGCCAGCGAATACGTGAGCGAACGAAAATCCGTGATGCCATCTCGTACGGAGTCCTCAAGAAGCGGTCCAAGTTTTGAGAAGTCTCTGACTTTCAGCACAATCTCGCCCCTGACCACGTACGATTTCGCCTCCTTCTTTCTACCCCCTTCGTAGTAGGGCCGCACGGTGAGCACGCCCAGATTGACGTCTTCTCTCTTCAAACCGCTCTTCTCGGCCACGTCGGCGATCTTCGTCATCGACTGTGAGGCTTGATCGTAGGTCTGTTTCAAATTCTTGTCCTGCGCGAAAATCGAAAATGTCAGTGTGGCAAGATCCGGGTCAGCTTCATACTTCCCCTCCGCTTCGACCACCAACGTGTCCGCGATGAATTTCACGTCCGCGTGCTGCCCCCGCGAGTTTCCTGCAAACAATAGGAGTATGAACAACGACAGGGCTGTTCTTCTCATGGCTATCCTCTCGAGTGAGCTACGGCTTGGCTGGTGCAGGCCGCGCCTGCTTGGCCTTCGTCACCATATCGCGCACATCGCGCAGTAGCGCCTGCGAATCGAAAACCACGCCATCACGAATCGTATACGTCACGCACTGTTCGTGCACTTCCCGGCGATCCGGGCTCACTCGCGTCACCCCAGTCCCATAAAACACCTTCATATCCGCTAGCGGATTTTCAGAAAGCACCACCAAGTCCGCCAGATAACCCGGGCGAATCAATCCGAGTTCCGGGTTCTTCACCACCTTGGCCCCATTCTCGGTAGCCGCATGTAGCGCCTCGAGTGGCGAAAATCCGGCTTCCTCCAGCATCTCCAATTCCCGAATCGTTCCAAATCCCCACAGCTCAAACAAAAATCCCGTGTCCGACCCTACCGCCACCAGGCCCCCCTGGTTTTTATAATCGTTCACAAAATCTAGCCACCGCCGGTACGCCCGCGCCCAATCCGCTTCCTTGTTCGAAGTCCACTCATAAAAATACGACGCATGATGCGCCGGATTTGGCAGAAACAAATCCATCACCGCCGGCAACGTGTACGTCGCATGCCACGGCAAATTCGCCGCGCGCGTCACGTCGCGATTGGCCTCATAAATACTGAACGTGGGCACCATGATGAACCCCGTCTTGTGCATCGAATCCAGCAGCGAATGAATCACTTCGCCGTGCAGCTTCGCCACGTCCGCCTGCAGCCACGACCGCCCCGTTTCCAAAAACCGGTCCGGCTCGTTCGAATAGTTGTACCCCGGCGGCAAATCCTGAATCGTGTTCGTGGTGTACGACGACTCCGGATAACCGTAGTGATGTTCGATGGTCGAAGCCCCTTCGCTCGCCACCTGCACGGCATTCATCGGATACACGCCGTCCTGGCCGATATGCACCGCCACGCCCATGCCGTTCTTCCGCGCCTCGTCGGCAATCGCGTGAAACACATCCGGCCACAACCCCGGCTTGCCTACAATCTTGACCCCGTCCACGCCCGCGGCATGCCATTCGTCCACAATCTGCCGCGCCCCCTCCGGATTCGAATAGCGCGAATCGTCCCTACGTCCCCAGAACGGATATACATACATGCGCGGCGCAATGATCTGATTCGCGGCAATCTTTTTCTTCTCCGCAACCATCCCCGCCGGATCGTCGTTCCCTACATTGAACGTTCGAACCGTCGTCACTCCGTGCCCCAGCAGCAGCTTGTAGATGTATTCCGCGGGCACATCCTGCGACGCGTTAATGTGAATATGCACGTCGATCAACCCCGGCATCACGTACATGCCTTGGCCCTCGATCACGCGATCCGCAGCCTTCTGCTCCTTCTTGCCGGCTCCCTCTTCTTCCTTCTCCTTGCGCGATCGCGATATGGGGTCCGACGACACAACGCGCTCAATGCGGTTCCCCTTGATAAAGATATTCACCGGCCCAAACGCTGGCGCCCCCGATCCATCAATCACCGTAACGCCGCGAATCTCCAGGGACCCAAACGGACCCGCTGGTTCCGCGGCCCCCACGCTCTGCGCGCAAGCGCCAGGCGCTGAAAACGACGCCGCGCACAAGAGCAATCCGCCGCAGATCGTGGTCTTCTTCCTAGTCGTCATTTTGTCCGGCATCAACGTTTTCCCCTTGGGAAGTGCAGAAGGCTAGAATTTTTGTGACCATATGTCCAGTATTCATTCCCACAGTATTCACTCCCACAGGCAGCTGGCGGATTTCCGATTTATGCTTTAGCCGGACCGCTGATCGGTGAGGCCAGCAAGGAAAGACGCCTGCGGGGGAGTTTGTGATGAAACGGTCGGCAGGGAGATTTTCCACCCTGCTTTAGCTTTCCCTGTTGGTGCTGCCGAAGAGTCGCAAACGAGCGCTATTCGCTTCGTTGTTAATCGCAAGTACTCTCCCGTGAGGGGCTAGGCACTCTGGCGGGTTTTTGGCATGGGCGCGCGAATAAGCACGAATGGGGGTGTTCGCTGTAGGAATGGCTGACCCTCGAGGCATCGGCAACATCGCCAGTAGACATCAGCGTCAATTCGGTAAACCGCTTCTCCTAAGAGCTTTAGCCCGCGACCTCCGGCACCCCCTGTGGAAGCCTGTGGAAATCGATAATCTCCTGTTGACATATTCGCTCGCTCGTCGTATTCTCCTTGGGCTGTAGACGTGCCTTTCTGCAAGACAGGGGGGCTTTGCTCTTTGACAACCGATACGATGTGCCAGAATCCGTTCGAAACCATTCGTCCTTTTCGAGCACGAATGGTCTGAGTAAATCGAGCGACAATAATTCGCTTGGCAGGCTGGCTCTCTGATGCAAAT